>Ga0187218_1000183_pt1 | contig 18653 bp, 34 predicted proteins | sample 14SPOviralmetaG_FD_130167 | JGI IMG/M metagenome (GOLD analysis project Ga0187218, IMG submission 130167) | Marine viral communities from the oligotrophic San Pedro Time Series (SPOT) site, San Pedro Channel, CA, USA - 14 SPOT_SRF_2010-08-11... | ecosystem: Environmental > Aquatic > Marine >...
GCCCATTCAATTAGAGCCGTGCATATCGAATACGTCTTACCGCTTCTCGTCCCCCCTTGGTGGATTTGAACACGAGCCTGTGAGCCCTTACAATCGTAATATGTCTTAGGTTGCTTCAATCCTCAAACCACGTAAATGTAGTGGGTGGTTCCTCGAATGTGATGCTCTGATGTTCTTGGTACCCACGTCCCCTGCCTTTTGTCTTGAGGTAGAAAATCGTAGCCGTGGTGTTCCCGTCCCTGATCTGCTTGTGTAGTTGGCTCTCTGCAAAATCAATCGCGATGTCTGCAATGCCTTTCACTTCTGCTTGAAACTCCTTGTCTGCTTTGAGCCATTCGTAATAGGTAGACCGTGCGACATTTGCGCTTTTGCATGCTGTCGTCACCACACCCAACGATCGTTCCAAAGCATCGAGCAGAGTCCTTTTTTTAGTGTCCGATTTGTCCGTGGTCATACTCCTGTAATTGGTATTTTTAGGATCGGGTTAATGTCGTACGTTTTGATCTTCTTGCTCTTATTGCTCTTGTCGAATTTAACAATGCTACTGCCCCATTTTTTCCGCAACATGTCATTGTGCTCCATTTCTCTTGCGATACTTCTGTAATCAGCACACCCCCCCGAAAGAGTAGCTTGGTCACATGAGTAGTGATACATGTTGAGTCGGAGGTTTTTGCGATACCTGTTCAGCACCTGCAATGTCATGTCGTAATCCTCCTTGAGGTATATCTTTTCGTCGTACCTCAAAGGGTTCTTGCAATGTGCTTGAAATGGTCCCCCGATGTACTGACAAGTGCCGAAGGGTGTGTACTCGCGAAAAGCCCCTTTGTCACTCAAGCAATTTAAGCCCCAAAAAACGACCCCAAGGTCTTCGGCAAGGGTCATCCCTTCCTGTATCATATTGAGTGCCTCTGTGCCGCTTAATTTGGCTTGTACGTTTCCATTCCAACGCCCAAGGAAGTTGATGTCATCGTCGAGCAGAACAATGTTGTCCTCCGGTGCGTTATCAAGTATGTAGTTTCTAATGCGACAAAGGTTGCCCTGTGCCGAGTCGGGTACGATCCAAATGTTGTCGTGTACCCCATCGTAATCTGCTTTCTCACTTTCTCGGACTACGTAGGTCACCTCCGGTATGTACTTGTGCGTCTTGCACAAATGTCCCCGCTTATAGCTTGGGGCGTAAATTCCAAAATTCATATGCCAAGCATTTTTGGTTTGACCTTGATGTAGCCATCGTCATATTTGAACATGTCTTTGCCCCACCGTCGGTACAGCACTTTCATGTCGTTATCGCGATCAGCTTTCACCTTTTTAATTTGACTGTCCGCACCCCCTTTGGAATATGCTTCTGTCCATAGGTGTCTGTTGTCCCTCCATGTCTTGCGATGTTGATTGAGTTTCTGCAATCCAAAATCGACGTTGCTGAAAACACGTAGGTCGTGGATGTGCCGGATGCCATCCCTTACGTCGATCCCGTAAACCTGATCAAACAGCTTGTTCATGCTGAATGGCTTGAGCTGTGTTTGAGCAGAATACTGCCCCGAATTGGTGAAGCCCCATAGGTACGCCCCCATTTCTTCAGCCAAGTTGTATTGTATCTCAAGCAATTCAAGTGCCTCTGCCCCCGTGAATGGTTCATTCGTGAAGGTGTTGATGCACCCGTCTATGTCGTCATCAATTTGATAGTACCGCGGGGTGTTGCGTTTGATGGCGAGGTCCATCACTGCGTTCCATTTTTTCGTGTACCATCCGTCTTGGTCATCCGGTATCGCGATCACCGCATCGCCATAATTCTTTCTGTAATCAGCCTCTTGCGATTCCGGTACCACAATGTGCCCGTAGTCAAGAAACTCGATAGCATGCACCTTGTCCCATCTGTTATAGCTTGGGTAGTAAATGTGCATCAGCCTGTCACTTTCTTGAGGTAATCTGCTCCATTCAAAACCCGTCCGATGCCCTTCGACCAAGGTTTGCCATTCGCCCTCTTGCTACTTACGCTTTTTAGTTGGAAGTGAGTTTGAGCCTGCAACCAGTCCACACTGTTGTCGAAAAACAGCACCACGTAATTGTTCGCCTCGTCGAGGTACTCGCTGAACTCGATCTCTGCGGGTACGTCTTCGTCCTCCTCCTCAAGTACAGGTACATCGAGTCCCCAGTCGTTGAGCTTCTCTGCATCCCACCCGTTCGCCAATTCGTCCCAATCCCATTCGCCAAAACCCACGTTGTCTTTCACGACGAACTCTGCTTTCTGCTCCTCCGTCCATCCTACTGCTCGCATAGCGGGCACCTTCTTGTACCGTAGGTCTTTGAGAGCCAACAGCCTCATGTTGCCGCCAAGCACGATGCCATCTTCGTCAATGATCAATGGCCGCTTGTACAGCATGTCGGGGAAGTCCTCGATGCTTTTTTTGAGCCTGTTGAATTTGTGCTTGGTAATTGTCCGCGGGTTTTCCGGGTTCATTTGGATCTGTCCCATGGGTACCAATTCCACCGGGGCGAGTTTAGGAGTACTGCTCATCGTAAACTTTTTTGAGGTTTTGAAATAGTTGTTTGCCACACGATGCACACGAAGTAGGTCCTTCTTTTGTATTGAACGTGCGATTGTAGATGTTAATGAATACCCTGCTTGTTGCCGCATCCAACGTCCCTTTGCGGGATGCGGGCACGATCAGGTCACGGAATGTCTCTGCATCTTGAGCACATAGGTACGGTCCGTAGGGTACCATCCTGTTCAGTGCTTCCTGCCTGTCATCACATCCACAGTCGTCACCGAAATACTTGTGCACCAATTTGTCGATGCCTGTCTTTTCGGTGATCTTTTTTACGGTGTCACCGAGTCCTTTGCTTTTTGTGCTCATGTCTTATATAGTCAGATGTTTGTCGAATAGCCTTGTACAGTGTGTTCCTGTTGATCCCTGTCGCCACGCTTAACGTCGACAGCGAATGCCCCTCCATGAAGTAGATAGCGAATGCGTTGGCCTCAAACCACGGCAACTGCCGCAAGCAGTCATCTACAAAGTCAAGCAAAACCTCATGCTCGTACTTGTATTCCTGACTATCGTGAGCCACAAATTTGATGTGCTCTGCCGCCTTCCGGTGGCGTTCCGATGGCTTCCTGTACTTGTAATGGTATCGTGATGTGCTCGACCGGTAATTGTTAAGACAAAGCCGCACTGTCCAATAGCGAAGCCCTCCGGATTCTGCTATGCCATTCATCTTCTCCCGGTCCGCCTCAAGCATCGCAAGGATCACCTCGTGAGCAAGGTCGTCACAGTCCGGTTCTCTGCCTTTCGTGATGACCTTCGCGATGTCACGTATGGTGACGTAATTTGTTTGAATCCATGCCGTTAGCACGGGTCAAAATATAAGCCTATTGTGATTCGTTTGCAAGGCGTAGGTAATGTTTCGCCATCGCCTCCAATTCGTGACTGCTGAATTTCTGTATTTGATGCCCTCTCGCGATCACTTCGTCTGCCGTGCCCTCTCCGTACTCCTTGTCCAAGTGTAGGCCAAATTCATATTGGTGGCCTCCGTTGCTCATGTTACAGTGCTTGCACTGCGGCTTTACATTCTGCTCGTCCCATCGGGTACTGTACTTCGCCCTCGTCTGAAAGTGTCCCGCATCTACCTCTGTCCAATGCTTGGTCTTGCCACAGGTATAGCAATCCACATAGCCTGCATGGTCCGCATCCTTTTGACGGATGTACTTGCTGAAGTACCTGTCGAGTTTTGCGACAAGCCTGCTACGTGGGGATGTCTTACGTTTAGCCAAGGCCTAATGTGAGAGCCAAGATTGCCAAAATGCACACCGAAACGTCGAAGATTCGGATATGTTCTGCGATGTAGTATTCAGCTCCGATCTGTATCAGGCTGATCACCGCTATTGCTGTCAGTATTCCGAGTATCACGTGGTTGAACTGTTCCGAGGTCGAGAAGGTCTTGCTCTGTCAAATGTAGAAAATCTCGAACCGTTTGCCCATCGCTTGACCTTTTGTGTGGGTCAACCTTGGTTGCTTGGTGGTCCCTTTCAATCATTTCAGCCCTGATGTCCCCCTCGTACTGCCTCAAAGCATCAAGTATGTCCTTGGTCTTGAGCCTCTCAAACATCCGTGGCAGGAGCTTGCCTCGTTTGATCATTGTAAAGCACTGCTTCATCTCCTCAATTTTGAGGGTGGGATGTTCCTCAATTATGGCCTCGCAACATTCTGTCAGCTCATCACTGTCCCGCAAAGTTTTGTTTGCGTCCACTTCGCGAATAAGTGCGCCCACCTCCTTGAGCATCCACAGCTTTGTTTCCCGTTCTGCCACCCGCAGGCAATACCGCATGTTGGTTCCATCACTCCACGCCACTGCGGGGGAAAGCTTAACTTTTTGCCCCGTTAGAAGCCCAATCGACAAGCTTGTCAGTTTTGAATTGTGCGGGGTCAAAGCCCCGTCTTTTGTCTTTAGTATCAAAGAGTCCTGTCCATCCATTGCTTATGCTGTTATTGCAGATGTCATCAAATTTTTGCGCGGAACCATTCGAGAGCCGCACCACCTTTGACAAAGCTTGTTTGTACGCGAGAGGTGTGAGCTTTTTTCCGAGTTCCTTGCGGTGTTGGACGTAATTACGCCACGTCTGTATGTTCCTTAATTCAGGCACCACCTCTCCCAAATCTTCGTCTGTGTAGTCACTTGAGTTAGTTACCTGTTTAGTTACCTGGTATTGCTCGGATGGTTTTGTATCCTTCGTGGGCTCTTTTTGTCCCTTCGATGAGCCATAGCTGTCTTCTGCTGAATACACCCTGCGAACGTCATCGGTGATGGTATACCAATTTGTCCTGTCGAACTTCGCCTTGTTGAAGTTCCCCACACGTATCGCCCCCTGCTCTTCGAGCTTCCACAAAAGCCGCTTGATCTTTGCGGTGTTCCACATTGGGAATAGTTCCGCATAGGCCTTGTGTGAATTGTATGTCCAATAGTTTTCGTCGTGAAAGTTTCTGTCATTCACTTCGTTCCGGTACACCCAAAAGGCGAGGTGGTGGAGCAATACAGCCCCATCCACCCCGTATGCCTTTGCAAGGGTCACATTGAAAGCAAGGTCTCGTGTCATTTCGCGACCCAACTGTATGCAGGTAATCCCGTCAACTCGTAAAGACGTTTCGTGTCATTGGCGATACGGCTCAAAGTGCGTGACTTCTCCCTTTCAGTTTTTGCCATGTGGTGGTCCCACAAAGCCTGCTTCCGTGATATTCGTAGGTGTTGGATCTCCTGCACCTCCGCGGGTGTGTAGAGGTCATCCATTCGTCCTGCGTTTTATCTCGCCCTCGTGAAAGTATACCTCGCTCATCAGTTCCGTAGGCGTGGTGTTCTTCTCGCCCACAATCTTCTGCATGTGCTTCAGCATACCTGTGGGGTTCCGGTGAATCCAATTCGTTACGGTGTTAGACGTAACCCCCAACTCTGCCGCACATTTCTTTTGTGTGCCGTAGTGCTTCCGGATGTAGTGCTTCAAGTTGTCCATCAAAACGGCAGGTCTTCTACGTTGGTGGGAGCTACTTTGCTCTTGTCAATGTAGCCATCAATGTCGTTGACCATAGCGACGAAGTGACGTGCATAGGCCGCAACATCTCTCAAGGTCAACTCGTCCGGACGTTGACAGGTGTACTGTAAAAACACTTGAGCCTCGCGAAGAGCGAACTGCGTCACGATGCTTTTCTGTCGGTCATCATTCCCACCGCTTGGTCGTGCGGAAAATCCGCCCTGTTGAGGTGGGCTACTGCTGATCTTCAGCTTCTTGTCTCCGCGTTTCGTGGAGCCATTTTCTTGCCACCAAACCTTGTCACCAAGCTTATATGGTGGAGCCTCGGATTTTGTGTTGACGAGTCCCGATGTGATGGGAGAAGCGGAGCCATCAGCCGGAGAAATGCTTGCCTCCCAAGAGTAAAGCGTTCCGTACTGTGATTCAAAAGAGCCATTGCTCTGTAACGAGTGAAGTATTCCTTCGTTCATTGTGTAAGGGTATAAAGGTTAGAAAAGGTTTTTTGGTAATCCTGTGGGATGTCATCCATGTGAATTTCACCCGCGATGTATGCGACCATAGCCGCGTAGATGCAATCGGTCTCTCCAATCCATCGTATGTCCGTGATTGTCTTGCCGTGTCTCTCCCTGTTTCCAACAAAATTGCTGAATGCTTTGGGTGAACGCCAATAGTAGCTTTCGCCATTTACTTTTGCGTGAGTCACGCTTTCCCCATCTTCAGGCCACTTCGTGACCAAACCAAAGCGAGGTAGACGTTCTTGGTACGAGGGGTCATTGTACTGCCTCCATGCTTCTTCGCTCCAGTAGCTGTCAAACTGTGTCATTTGTCATAGGTTCTTTCGTGAGCATCCCCGAAAGCGGTAGCCACTTGTTTTTTGAAGTCGATCCATGCTCGCTCGAAATTGTGCATGTCCTCACTTATCTGTCGTCCCATGTCCTGCAATTCTGCTCGCAGAGCGGCTCCTTGTTCGTCAGCTTTCAGTTGGTCTTCAATGTCCCGCAGGATGTCTTTACGCCTGGTCATCTGTCTTGGTTTTAGGTTGGTACACGCTTGTCAGAATCTGCTTCTGCATTTGAAACTCTGCAAGCTTTTCGGTATGGTACGTAATGTTCCATTCTATGTCCTTGAGCATCTTCTCGTGGACGTCTTCAGTTGTTTTTTCCATCGTCATAAATTTACAAATTAGTTGTCGTTATCCAAAAAATGTTGTGCGATTTCTGCCCAATCTACATTGGCCAAAAAAGCGTTCGCGTAATCAATCACGAGCACGTGTATCTCGCCTTGGTGTACCTCAAACAAAACACTTTCTGCCCATTCCCGTAGATTCTGCCCAAGGTCGTAAGCACTGATCTCGTCAGCGTCTTCGGTGAAGTCCTGCAATTCCATACCGTCGAAAAGTTCGAGGTTGACACGCCATGTGGCGTAATTAGCCCATCCGTTGTAAGTGTTCATGTTTTTAGTTTTTGAAGTCCTCCGGGTCAAACTGCTTGTAGTCATTGTCAATCTCATTGCTCCGTGTACCGAATTGATAGCGGGCAATTTGCGTGACACCACCGTACCTGTTGGACACTGTGATGTAGTCACGCTCGATCACCCAATGCAATTTTTTCAGGTCATGGATGCGAGCCGCGAGTCGGTAAATTCCCAAGTCACGCATAGCTTGGAGTGCGGTAATCGAGCCATGTGTCTCCATGTATTGGAGGATTCGGGCGGTCTGTTTGGTTCCTGTGTTCATTTCTCAAAGTAAGTTTCTCGTACATATTCTGCATCGTCTTCGTAGCCCTGATCCTCAAGCATGGTAACCACGCCATCTGCATCGCCTACGTGTACGAGTGCCTGTAATTGGTATTTGGTAAAAAATCTCATTTTTCGGGTTTGATGAGGTTTAGGTTCAACTGGTTGGCGACATAGTTAATGTGCTTGTGAGTGGTCATTGTCCAGTACCCATGTTGTACGAGCTTGTCACCTTCGATTGTAGCTACGTGCGTATTGTAGCTGAAAATTTTGTCATCCCTGCGGTGCAGGTTGAGCGTATACCTTGGAAAGGATTGCTTCATTTTTTTTGGTTTTTATAGGGGGGCTTGCACCCCCCATCGGTTAGAAATTGTAATCGTAATACTTGTATGGTGCCTCGTGAATACCATGTCGGTTTCCACTACCTACAAAGAAGCGAGCGCAAAGCCTCATGCGAATCGGTTCCTCGTCCAACAGTTCATAGTTCCAAACCTGCGCATGTTGGTTTGAACAGTGACCTGCGAAGCCACCCACATGCCACACCTGTTCCCATTCACCCTGCGTAGCTTTCATCGGTTGAATAAGGATGCCTGTTTTGCCAAACGTACCCACGATTTTTCCCACAATGTTTACGTCCGACCAAAGGTGTTGGCTCACATATTTGCCCACGACATCTTCGTTCGTGAATTGCTTGCCTTCGTATTCTGCAAGGTCAAAATTCCTTTCGTGGGTAGCACACCAACGATGTGGGTGCGTAAAGCCGTCCGTGTATGGTAGATCTTTTTTCATCATTTTTTTTTTAATTAGTAGGACAAGTATTCAGCAGCATATTCTCCTGTCGGGCGACCATCTTTCAAGATCTCGTACGCGGGGTCCATGCCGGACACCTCGATGTCACGTATCAATTCCATCACGGAATCAAATGAGCGTTTGTAGTAGTCACATTTCAGGGTATAGATTTTTTCTTTCTCTTTCATCATGGTAGTAATATACAAATTACTTTACATTCTCACAAGCATTTGCAAGCATTTGTACAAATTTCTTTTGGTTTCAGAAGTATGGGCATAAAAAAAAGGGAGCCGAAGCTCCCCTTTGTCACACCCACGTAAGGTGAATTTCTATTGCCGCTTCGTCTTTGAGTTCAGGCCATTCCATGAAAACAAGCTTTTCCAGTGACTCCCTGACAACGTGGTCGGCTATTGCCTCCTCGCTTGTTTCTGTAGCAATCCTTTGGATGCCTCTCCTGTCAAGTCCCGCATCAATGTGGTAAAACCTGAAGTCCTTGCTTGCCACCACTTTCACAATTTGCTTTTTCATGTCATGGCATTTTCATGTAGTGAATAAAAGCGGTGAGCACAGCGACAAGGTAAAGCATTGTGATTGAGTAGGCTACAGTAAGCATTAGTTCAGTGTTTGAGGTTGATTGTTGAGTTGAACGAGCAGGTCGTAGGAATCAATCACACCGTTTCCGTTGTAATCAAAAGCCGCGGCATCACTGTTGGGGTCGATCTCTGTTCCGTATGCTGTCAAGAGCAAGAGTAGGTTCATGATGTACGTAGACCACATATGTATGGTACGTCATCCGTTTGGGTCTTGTTACAAAAAAAGGCCCCCACGTTTGGGAGCCCTCCTTTGATGAAAAAAACTGCTGATGTAAAACCAAGCGAAACCAGTGCAATGTAGTGAAAATTAGTCAGCTTCTCTGACAGTGCTAAACCACTTGCCACCGCGAGTGTAGATGTCAATCCACCACCCACCAATGGTAGGTTGTCCAAAACCTTTCTGTGTCTCCCATCCCCCGAAGCCATCGCCCAACTCCTTGTAGCTACCTGTCCGTAGGTGATGCACCTTGGTGATCTTCGCCTTCAGTTGGTTGCTGATCCTTTCCACTGTCAGTGGTAGGTGCCACTTGTTATGGTCATGCCCACGCACAATGATGTCAGCATCCGGGTGTTGCATGGAATCAATGTCGGCAGATAGGATGCCCTTGCTCCTTTTGGCGTTCCCTCCGTAACCGTGGTGATAGTGCATGAGGTAACTGTGCATCTCGTTCTGTCTTTGGAACTGCCACCGGATGTACCCACTGTACCCGCCCATCTGTACGTTGCTTCCTGCGTGTTGGAGCATCTGTACGAGTCGTTTCATGGGGTTCGTGTGCATCCTTTTGGTCACGCTCGTCTCATGGTTCCCCTGTCCCCATACGGTGAGGAGGTGCTTGTATCTGTCAAGGAATTGAAAACTGTCTTCGATCACAAGGTCTATGTAGTTGTCCCCTCGGTACTCCGGTAGCACATCTGTACCCGGTAGGTTATTCCGGGGGTCATACTTACCGCCCATGAGGTCAAACCAATCACCGTTGCAAAAGATAGCGTAGTCGTTTTCGAGAGCCGTGTCGAAATGCCGCTTGAGCATCTTTCGGTCACATTTCTTGGAATCGTAGTGTACATCACTCACCACCAAAATGCTTGTAGGTTCGCTTGGGCGTACCTTCTGTAACACGTTGTGGATGTTACGTGCGTGCTCTGTTACCTGCATCGTTTTCAAAGAATGAAAGGCACAGCGGGGCCACACCAATCCCTGCGAGGACTACTGCTTGCCAACTCATGCCGTGTGTTAGAATGTCATTGCAAGCCGTGGCCACCACGGTACCGCCCAAGGTGCGCTTTGCAGACCATCTGCGGAGGTCTCCCTTGGTTTTGAATACCTCGGTAAGGTCGAAGCGAGTTAGGACGTTTAGCAGGGCTTTATTCAAGCCTCGTCCTTTCTCTTGTCTCCTGTGACTGCCGTGATCACTTTGTCAAGGAGTCCAAAGATCTCGTTGTCCTTTTCGGTGGGTGTAAGATTCACCACCACCTTTGCAAAAGCCATGAAGGCAAGCAACAGCTCACCCCAATTAGCCAAAATGAAGTTGTCCATGCCTTACAGTATAAGGTCATGGAATTTCGTTTTTATGTCGAACGATGGGCAGGCCTTGTTACTGTATTGGTTATGCCCCGTCACCTGAATGTCCCATGTAAAGGTGAGCCTCAAAGCATGCACCAAATCCCGGAAAGCCTGTTGTTGCTTCTTCGTCATGGTGTCCTTCGGTTCTCCGTCCTTGTCCACACCACCACAATATGCAACCCCAACGCTTGAAGCATTGTTGTTGAGAGCATGAGCCCCTACCTTTTGGATGGGTCTGCCTTTTTCGATTGTGCCGTCTTGGTGGATCAGGTAATGGTAGCCAATATCTTGCCACCCACGTGCTACGTGCCACTTGCGTACTTCTTTGACTGAAAGCTTGCGTGTAGACGTGGTAGCCGTGCAATGCAAAATGATCTTGTCGAGTTGTCTCATTTCGGGTTTTTTGGATGTCCTTTGGGTAACAAGTCGTTGTCCGTCTTGTACTTCGCGTTTTGGGGTCGTCCGTTTTTGACGAGGTACAGAAATGCGTTTACGCGGGCCTGCGCCCACTGCTCTGCCGAACTGACATTGGGCGAGTGACTTGTTTGGAATGCCCCCACCCCTCGTTGGTACACAGCCTTGAGCTTTCCAATCGTCACCCCGTAGCCCAATTTCTCCTTGTACCTCTCGTTGAAGTCATCGGATTTTTTCTGCAAACTGCGTTCCACACTTGCCGGTATTTTGACCTTGCTACGTGAGTCCTTTGCTGATCCCGGCTTGTTACGGGTACTCCCTTTCTTTCCGTCACCTTTGGTTCCACTTTTGGGTGCTTTCTTGCTTGGACGTACACCACCCCGTGGTCCTATGTCTGCAAGCTTGAGTTCATCAATCTTGCTTTTCGCCCACCTCTTGCCTGCCAACCCACCCCACAGTAGGTAGCTTATCGTCCCACATGCCTTGCTATCGTTCGGGTCGTAATATGTTTCTGCCCGTGACAGGTAATTGTACATCCGGAGCAGGGTAGCCTCGCTGATCTTCTCCCCATTGGCCAACTGTTGTGCTCGAACTTTGCCCACTTGCGTAGCACACTTGTTGTCCTGCTTCTCATTGAGTTCAATGCCACGTTTAGCATTGTTGCGTACTGCTTTGGGGTAATCGTTGTAGGAGGCCATCAGTCGAGTTGTTTTCTCGCGAGTAATAGTTTGATGTCATTCACCCCTTTGAGTAGAGCCTCGAGCTTCTCTTGCGTCATGGAGTCGCTTTTTTCAAGGAAGGCGACACGTCCCTGCAACTTCTGTACTTCAGCATTGAGTTTGAAGTAAACGCCAATTAAGCCGCCTGCAAGAGTCAGTATCTCAAAGATGGTGAGCGTGTCATTCATTTTTTCTGCTCTAACGCTTGGAGTCGTGTTTTGATCGCGTCAATGTCAGTCAACAGCTTTTCGAGAATGCTCCAAAAGTGTTCGTGGTTCGGAGCGTGTTCCTGTTCGTCAAGTGAACAGTAAGCCTCTGAAAGGGGTGGTACTTGAAATTCGCTCATGTGAATTTGAATCTTGCAATGAAGCTTACCCCATTCGGTGCGGTGTTGGGAGTCCATCCCAAGCCAAACTCGTCACCTGCGGAATAGTCGAAAGCACTGGTGTTGTATGTGAATACTGTTACGGCACTACCTGTGACAGATGCGGTGATGCCTCCTTTGTTAGCTCCCGCCCCACCAATGGAATGGTCGTAGGCATTGATTGTCTCGTTGCGAGCACTGCCGCTTTGAACCCAAATAGTCACATCCACAAGCCTGCAATTTGCCATAATTGGAGCCGTCGTGATGTACGATATGCTTGAGCTTTCACTTGTTGTTGCAGAGCTTACCGGGAAGTAGGCGAAGTTGGTGTTGTTCTGAAAAAAACCACCGTTGATAGTGAAGTGGTCAGCCCCTCCGCTTACGAGGTTGCTTTTTTGAATCTTTTTGGTCGTCCCTGTGCTCGATCCGCTTGTGTCGCTCACATCCACAATGCACACAAGGTCTCCGTCCGCAGGACTCGTCAGCTCTGTGAGGTCTGTTATCTTCTTGTTTGCCATCTATGTAAAGTCGTAAAAGTTTTTCGTTGCGCTTTGTGGGTGCGTAATCCTTATGTCGCATCGCGAGCACCTATCGTGGTCAAAAATACCTCCCTGTTGAGGTCTTTGTATGTCTCGTCAAGGTTCAACCCCTGCGTGTAATTTCGGGTCATAGGTACAAGGTCAGCCCCTGAATTGCTCGTGTACTCCGGGTACAAGCTTTGATTGTGGAGCAAGTACTCGATCAATCTTTCGCGATTGAAGTTTGCCACATCAAGGGAGGCGTTAGTAAGCTGTCTTGTGTCTTGAATGGACGCGGGAGCCGACTGCTCCGAAGTCATGATGCTAACGTGATTGTTTGACACCCGCACCCGTATGAAAGGGATAGCCAAAGCAAACGAGTAATGTACCAAAGCGGGTTGGATGTAATCCTGCAAAAGGGTTTGGTATTCAGCCACCCCCACAGCCCCCGTAGCGATCTTGGTTTGCAAAGCATTGTACAGGTCGGTGCCAAGTACAGGCAAGATGTAACGTGTCTGCGCCATCAAAATGTGAGGACGTAACAAATCGTCTTCGACACTACCGCCCATAGCGGTGTCTTGCTTCAGTCGGTTACAGCTGATAAATAGTACGCGAGATGCCATTATTTTAAGGGTGGTTTGGGGTTAGAAGGCAGGAAGCCTGCGTTGTCCATATCTCTCGGCCTCTTTGCAACCTTGGGGTCATTCCTTTCCATTCGGGGTTCCTGTGGTCCTGCCGCCCGAATGATCCGCTCTGCTTCTTTCACGCTGATCTGCTTATTGTTCTTGCGTAGGTATGTGTGGCGTTGCCAAAAATGTCTGCAATACCCACCGCCTTTGTAGAGCCAAATGTCATACGTGCTCGCACCCCTCGGTCCCCATCCTGCATTCACCGCACGGCCTGAAGCCGCCATGATGTCTTCTTTGCGATACACCCGGCCTGCTTGAATCATTTTGCGACAGAACTCGCGGGTGTTGTCCTGCACATCGTCGGGAGCATACTTGTAGCGTACTTTGATCAATGGGGTGTCCTGTTCGCTTTTTCCTGACGTGGGGCGACTGCCCTCCGGAATGATCGGGCGAGCGAACGCCCAAGCCGCATCGTATTGATCTTCGAGCTTGTAGTCCACCTCTCGAACGTCGATCAGTTCGTAATCGTCATCTTCGTCCTCGCCCATTGCGATGAGTTCATCAGCGACACCGCCCGGTGTTTCATCCTTGCTAAATTCAGCAAGCTCGCTTTTCTCCTCGAACATTTGGGCCGCTGATTCTTGGGTGAAGCCAAGCATCGTGATAAGGAGCGACATGCCCTGCTCCTTCGTGAGTTCCTTCGTTGTGACCTTCGCCACAATTTCGAGAGCACTGCTAATTTGGATGCCCGTGTAACTGCGTTCCACCTCCCCTGTGTCCACCTCACTGTCCACACTGATGCCAAGGAAGTCGGCAGGCTTGAGTGGGATGAAGCTAAAGTCGAGGTCTATGTCGTTCACATCGAAAACAGGTTGCAAACCTTCGAGTAGAATGCTCTGAAAAGGTTGCACTACAGTATTGTGGAACAGCGAATAACTGTCGCGGAGTTCGTCGGCATTGTTGCCAAAGCCCGATCCATCACCGCGAATGCCAAACAGCAGGGGTGAGGTCACCCGGTGTCCCGTAAGAATTTTTACCGAAACTTCGCCACTCAAGTATTGGAACATGCCGTCAGCATCATTTGAGCTTATCGTGGTGAAGTCCGGTGCTGTCTCGTCCCCGTCATTGAAGGTGATAAGTATGCGCCCTGCGTTCTCCGCTCCGCTGAACTTGTTGAGCACCTTCTGTTCAATCTGCCTGCGTTCCTCGTCAGTCGGTATTCCATTTTTGAACGAAAGCAACATGCTTGGAAAAAGTCCGTTTTGGATGTTGTTGACGTGAAATTGCCCGATCTCTCTGTCGAGCTCAATGTAGTTGGTGCTACCTACATAGTCAGGTAGAGCATAGTAGTGATATGCCGGGGTGTACCTTTTGATGAGCAGAACCTGTGAGGCCTCCGTCCTGTCTTCAAGGTCGAATGCTTTGATGCCCGTCATGGGCGCGTTCCGCTTGCTCCAATCAGTTTTGTGGTAGAACAGCTCTACGTCACCATCACTGTTGACCATGCCGCTCCGCATTTGGTGAACGGGTAGGTGCTTCATGGTTTTGATGCGAGTACGTCCACGGTTCCAAATGACGTTGATGTACGTCATGCCATACAGCTTGATGTCCAAGCTGATCTTCCGTAGCAGATCGTCCTCACTATCTGCCATGAGCTCATTGAAGCGAAGCCATGCCTCCCTCTTGCCATCATTCTCGTCCCGGTCATTTGCGTCGATGCCCTCCCCGTGGATCATTTCTGCCACCCCATTCACGATCGCATTGTGAGTGGAGCTTGTCAGGAAAAGGTCACGTAGATATTCTCCGTAGTGATCGTCCTTGCCATACGTCACATAGTTCCTGCCATTTTTCTCCTCAAAAATGGGGAGCTCATTGTTGGCATATCCGAGTACGCTAAAGTTAGTTTTCGTAGGCATCGTACGTGTTTGCATCTTCGTATTCTTGGTAGGAGTCAGACAGCTCTTGGTTAACCCCCTGTTTGTCAATCAAAACAGCAAGTCCATACTGAAAAATGGTAGCGTTGCTGATGCTTGTGTTGATACTTGAGCCAACTTGGTGAGCCAACTTGTAATCGTAAAACCCGTAAGGTAAGGAAGGTAAGCCCATCGAAATGGAGCCACCCGCAGGGTCAGCGGCACCCGGGCTACCTTTCATGAGTAGCACAGTTTTCATGAAACGTGTGTTCATGACAGTTGGAGTCAGCCGCACAGAAATGCTGTCACCTGTTGTCTGTGAAGTCAACTCAAGCACAAAAGATCTGTTGGCATCAGGTAACTGGTTCCTTACGTTGTCAAATCGCAAGGTGTTACTTGTGTCCGTCCGGGCCACCATGTCGGCATTTGTGATAACGATCATCGCAAGTCAATATGTTTGCCGCAAAATCGTTTAAATGAAAACAGGGGCCGAAGCCCCCGTTTCCTGTTCACCTTTTCAAAGCGTATTAAGCTACCACAATCTCCAAAGCGGTCTCGTCGTCCAAGCCATCGAAAGGATAGCCTGTCGTGCCTGCACCCGCAGATGCCGGGATTGTATAGAGTGGGTCTTTTTCCATTGCCGTAAACTCCAACGTGAGTCCATTCAAGTCCGTGCGAGCCGCACCTGTCGAAAGGGTGTCACCTCCTGTGAGGTAGCATCCATTTTCGATGCCCATCAAGAACACGTTGTCGTTGCTGTCTTGGACAAAAATCTGTGGACGATTCTTGCCAAGTAGTCCAACCTGAAAGAGGTCTGCCGCAGTCGTCTTTTGTAAGACGATGCTCAAGGTTTGATTGTACATCACACTGCCCGTTGCTTTGTCTGCGCTAACTGCAACTGTCATCGACGAAAGGTCGGTAACAAGCAGATAGCGTAGCACCCGCACCTTTCCTGATGTTGGAGTACCGTGGATACTCCAATCAGCAAAGTCGGCATCAGTGATAGTGTAACTGTTGGCCGTGACTGTGGCAGAAGCGGTGATGTTGTCACAGTAGTCATTCGTAAAGAATACTGCTTTGATCCCGCCAATGCTGTCTCGGCAATCAATCCCCCGGCCTGAAGTAATGCTACAAGCCATCTGTTATCAGGTAAAGTTAAATCCAACCACACCGTCAGTAGCAACAGCCGTCTGTACACCCACTGCGAAACGCATGGTTGCTTGAACGTTGTCACTTCCGTCATACTTGTAGCGGGGAATGATTGAAGCCTCCGAGTCAGCCGTGAAGTTGTTTGTAGCCACCACCAAATTTTCAGGGTAGGTAGCAAGGAAAACTGGAACCGAGCCAGGGATGCCTGCGCATGGGTACACCGGGAAGCCCATGAATGTAGCCGTACGCAAATCAGCTCCTTGGTAACGGTTATCGTAACCTTGGGCCGCCAAGTGTTGGAGGTACAAGCCATACTTCGCATAGCTCATGTAGATGCCAAAACCGGGCTTTTCTGTGATTTCAGGTTTAGTGTCGTAAACCTTGGTGATAACTGTTTCAAGCGCGTTATCAATGGACGCTACGGTTCCTCCGTTAGTAGCGATGTCTGCTTCAGCGAAGTCCTTGCAAGCCGAAGCGTCAATGCCTGCCTCGTCGACTGTGCCATCATTTGAAAGGAAGCCTGTGCCGAAAGGTGTGGAGCCCGCCCACATCAAATCCTCCAAGTGGTCACCTGCGCGTTTTGCAAGGTGCAACAGCATAAAGTCACTAAATGAAGGTGGCAAATCTCCGTCACGGTTCATGCGATTCTGTGCCGCGATGTACGTGGGGAAAATGGTCTTGCGACAAATTTGCTCGCTCACCAAAAGGTCAGAAAGAGTAGCCACCTGCTCCGTGAGCGTGATGTTCGCCCCGTTGACGGTTGAACAGTTAGCCGCCACAATGGGGTCAGCTACTGAAAGTCCGCTAACTACGGCCTTGCCTGTTACGCCTTCGATCAGTCGTGCTCGACCTTTGGCGATTGTTTCTGCTCCGAGTGTGGCCGCACCAACGTATGGCAGGGCTTGTTCACCGGAGTACGTGTCAGCACTGACGTCAATGTCGAATGCGTACTTGTTAGAGTTGCTCATTTTTTAGTTGAGTTAAAGTAAGAGAGCATCCGGTCCATGCCTTGTAGCTCAGAGTTGAAATTAGTTTGCTTGGGAGTGGGAGCAGTGTCGACACCTGCGCTTGCAGGCTCGTCCTCAAACTTGGCCAACCGGTGCTCCAATCCGGCAAGCTTTTCAGCCATCTCGGTGAACAGTGAAGCCATCTCGTGCTTCTTCTCGTCCTCCATTTCTTCGTCCTTCTTGTGATCCGGAGTATGCTCCATTTCTTTCTCGTCCTCCTTCTCTGCTTCGGTCTTGGTAGCGTAGATGCCTGCGGCAATCGCGGCTACCTTTGAAGCGAGAGCTTCGTCGAGTTCAAGTTCGTCGATCAATGCTTTTTTGATCTTCTCCATGTTCATGTCCTCCTGCTTCTCGTCTTCGCGGAGGTCTTCGGGCTTTTCTTTTTCTTCGGCCATTTGTGGGGTGTTGATTGATGAAAGTTTGCTTTGCCCATCAACTACAAGCTCGTCACCGTCAGCCGTCTCATAGCTTCCGGATGAAAGTTCAACAGTCGTGCCGTCTTCGCCAATGAGTCGAAGGTCAGTGCCTTCAGCGAAGTCGTCCGCTTCTGTCACTACGACACGCCCGTCTGCAAGCCGCAGCTCTGCGTAAAGTTGAGTTTTGGGCAGACCAAGTAGTGCCCGGATTTGTTGAATGGTAGTTGCCATGTCGAAAATAGATGTGTTGTTTAGTCCTGCGTTTATTTTGCCCGGAAGTGGGTGCGTCCATTGATTGCCATTGTAGTCCATTCACCTGTCCCAAAGGTCTGCGCCCACAGTTGAGCGTGCTTGAGTTGGGTAAAGATGGGTTCGTTGTCAATGACCATTGCGGGTGTCATCTCCTCAAGCATGATGCTTTTGAGTTGAGCGATTGTTTTTTGATCTTCGGGGCAATGAGCACAAAGCTTACTTGCCGCTCGTTCCATTTCTACGAGCCTGTCGGTGAAGTAACCTTCGATTGAAAACCCCCTGTACGTCTTTTCTTTCACCTGTTCCCACACCTCCTTGTTGTTCACTTTGACGGACAGCATCCATGTCCCTTTGGGCAGGTCAAATCCGTAAAGCCTGCTCTTGTCATGCTTCCGGTCTTCGATCGTCCAAGATTCCACCACCGTCAAGCCTCCAACTTTCGCTTGGTGCTCAATGGTGTGTTCGTTGGTTCTCTGCTCCCGCATGAAAAGTTCCATAGCCTGTCGGACTGTCTCCTCGCTGAAGTAAACGTCATACTCCTCGCCTGTCTTTTCATCAATGCGAAAAATGCGTTTTTCCGGAATCAAAGCAGGCCCAACGAGCAACTGCTTCTCGTCATCAGTAGCAAAGGTCATCGGTGTGTCCTTTGACAGGTACACAAAGTTGGTTTCGATTGCGGGGAATGCGACCAAGCTCACGGCTTCAACGCCTGCAAGCATCTCGTCCTCGTCGATCAGTAGCTCTAAAAGTTTACGGTCCATGGTATTAAAAATGCAAAGTGTTGAATCGTTTACAATGTTGACTGCTCGGTGATTTGATTTGACAGTGCCTGCTGATCTTCGAGTTGCGACTGCACCACAAAAGCCTGCAATGCTTGGGCATCAACCCCTGAAGCGATTAGGTCACCAAGGTCAGGTATAAGGGATTGCTGTATGTCAAGGGGACTGCCACCGCCAACAGAGCCACCGCCTCCGCCACCACCCCCTCCGGATAGGTTGGGCATACTTGTATCAACCGAGCCTGCCGCGGCTCCTGCCGCGTTGAGCGTGGATTTGATTTGTCCGAATGTAGAAAGCA
>Ga0187218_1000184_pt1 | contig 18603 bp, 22 predicted proteins | sample 14SPOviralmetaG_FD_130167 | JGI IMG/M metagenome (GOLD analysis project Ga0187218, IMG submission 130167) | Marine viral communities from the oligotrophic San Pedro Time Series (SPOT) site, San Pedro Channel, CA, USA - 14 SPOT_SRF_2010-08-11... | ecosystem: Environmental > Aquatic > Marine >...
ATTATAAAATACCTATCACCTAACAGGTTGATGTTACATTGGTCTCCGCATCTCTTCATAGCCATGAGATAGCCCAACATAGGTATTATAATATAGTAGCAACTATCATTGCTGATAGTTTATTGCAGAGAACCCACCCTCCAAGCTGCCTTTAGCCGTATCTATTACGTATTCAACGGTTATTGCTTTTTCAGGGCCAAACTCACTACTATTATAATAACACAAGACTCACACCTAGGCATTGCCATCGTCGGTGCATCTTATGTTTGTATTTGACAGATTATTACTCCGCGATCTGTCAGCGTCGATGATGTTTTTATAAGGTCTTCCCAGACCAAGTTTAGTTTTAAATGATTATCCTCCTTCTTTCATTAGTCCCTCAAGGGGTACTCCGTATCACGTACCAATAGTGTGGAGATGAGTCTTACGTTAACACTCAAGCCTTTGTTAAAGTGTTATATAATACAATAGAATGTAATATACAACGTGCCACAATGTGGCATAATAAGGTGAAATATGGGTAGTTAACGCATTCTCTTTCCCGCTATTTAAAGCAGAGATTGCCCACCCATACCGCTCACCCTATATATAAGGTACAATGTTAAAACAATAGTCCCAAAGGGACTACTGTTTGATGGTAACCTTACCATCTTTCAACCATGTTGCAAGGTCATCAGGCATACCTTCCTGATTAGCATTGAACAACTGTACTGCCTTCTTAAGCTCGGTAGAGCCAGAAGCTTTCTGAGTTCTCTCAGTTTTTACCCAACCGCTGTCAAAGACAGTAGTGTTGGTAACATCGAGCTTTTGCTCGGTAAATTTCTTTAAATCCATAGGATTGAAATTAAATTAGACTGTGTCTCACTTTTGGGGGGAGACTCGAAACCCCAAAACAAGGCGGGGTGTTTTTCTGAGGAGGTTACCACGCTCAAAGATTCTCTCAAAAAATTTTTTTAGTAGAATTTTATTTTTAACTTTGCAAAAGAAGCACACATAGTGTATCACCCTAGAGGACCGGAAGGGCAGTATAGGGTCAGACGTTGGATTGTAGTTCCTAAATAAGGAATAGAGTTTTCTCCAATAGCTTCTAAAAGAAAGGATATAGCGTTAGTTAGGATAGAATGCACACAGGTATGTGCGGTGAATCAACACCAGTTTTATTATCCTTTGGTCTCATTTGAGAAGCACTGCTAAGCGTAAAATTCCAATCGAAAAGAACAAAACCCAAGGGGGAACCTGTATCCAAAAGCCAAGTAACTTAACTTGGTATATGCATAGAATACTATTACTACTATTACTGCTCATATCTACTAGAGCGGAGGCGCAGCAAATACTGCCTCAAGATAAACTACTGCATCTTGGGGGTAGTTATGTTATTGGTGCTACCGCTACATCTATTGCTTATTACTATACTAAGGATAAAAAAACTGCTACTATTATTGGAGTATCAGCTGTACTATTAGCTGGACTAGGTAAAGAGCTGTGGGATATTAAGTATGGCAATCCAGAAATAAACGATCTTGCTGCAGATATTACTGGTGGGACCCTTGGAATACTTACCGTAAAAATAAATTTCTAATTCTATTTGCGTTTATAATAGAATCTTTTATATCTTTGTGAAAACAAAAGCTAAAAAGATGAACTTTAAACCAAATGGAAATTGGGTAGTACTACCTAATCCAGCTAAAAGAAAAACAGAGTCAGGAATTATTCTAGATGATGCTACTGTTAATAAATTAAAAACTAACATTTTAAAAGTATTAGCTGTAGGTCCTAACTGCATGTTTGCTAAAGAAGGCGACACTATAATGATTGATCCTAGAGGAGAAGGTGTTATGGTAGAAATTGAAGAAACAGAATATGTAATGGTAATGGAGCATCAAATCTTAGGGATAATGTAATGAAATTGTATTGCAAAAAGTGCGACAATAAAGTAGAAGTTACTAAGTTTACTATGAAGATAGTAAATGGAGAATTAGTTAAATCAGAATCTATCTGCAATTGTGGAGAACAAATGCAAGATGTATCTAAATATGAAGGCCTTGGCGGTATTATTAAAAAGCCAGGTGGGACTGTTTCTAAAAAGTTTTAAAATGAAAGGAACAGTTACAATAAGTTTAGGTGATTATGAAAAACTTAAAGATTCTTCTAAAGTTGCACAAGAGTTAGAAGTCTCTACTCGTAAAGCTGCAAAAGAATTACAAGTATTTTTAAGTTTTTTATGTACTCGAAGTTCTATAGAAGAGCATGTAGACGAGTTTAACAGGCAGTCTAAGCTGTCTGAAATTGCTGTTATAAATGGTGTAGCTCGTATAAAATTTAAAGATGATAAGAACTAAATTTGCAACTAGCAAAGTATATGACTGGGTATCAATGATGATAGAATTTGAAGATAAATTAACATTGTGGTGTAGTGAAAATACTAATGCAACCTATGAAATGGATGTCTATGTAGGAGAAGGAGAATATTATTTAATAGTAACAGTAGAAAGTGATGAAACAGATAACAATACCAATAAACTCAGATTATAAATACATTCAATTTTGGAATGGTATTTTTAGTATGACTCCCAAAGAGTTAGATATACTAGTTTTATTTCTAAGCTGTGCGGATAACTATAATAATCTATGCACATTAGATAATAAAAAATGTGTAGCAAAAGCTTTAGGGTTTAAAGATAAAAATACTCTTAATAACTACATTAAAAAGTTAAAAGATAAGAACGTGTTTATATTTAAAAACGGATCTTATTCATTAAACAAATTTTTAAATCCAAAAAATGGAAGCATTCAAATATCTTTATCATGGAGATAGTATTGATTTACTTACATCAGGCTATGTTATTACAGAGTTTTTACTAAATTCTCAATATATATTAGTAATACAAGATGAAAAAGGAAAAGTAGTAGAAATATCACACACAAGCCTTAAAGATTATGAGTAAGATAGAAAAGAAAGTAGCATTAAAGCTACTAAGTAGAGCTGCAATAGGAAAGAAAAAGTATGGAGTTACAATGGAGCGTACAGATCTTACAAAATTACAATGGTTAAAACACGCTCAAGAAGAAGCAATGGATTTGGCTGTGTACTTAGAAAAACTAATCCAAATAGAAAAAGATGTCTGAAGAAGAAAAACCAAAGTTGCCTAGCTTTGCTACAATGGCAAAAAACTTTGCAACAGATTTAACAAAATATATAAAAGAAGGAGCGCCTAATGTTTCTGCTGAAAATTATGAAGCTAGATTAGAGGAATGTAAAAAATGTCCTTTTTTAATTAAATCTAATATGAGATGCGGAAAATGTGGATGTTTAATCGAGCACAAAGCTAGGTGGAAAACAACTAACTGTCCAGATAAGCCAAGTAGATGGAAACCAGAAATAATGATTACTAGACGTGAGCACGAGCAAAAAAGAAATAATACAACGTATAGCGACGAAACATAATTTACCTTTAAGTAAAATTGAAGAGATTGTAAACTATCAGTTTAAGTTTGTAGCAGACATTATTAAGAAAGGTAATTTTGAATCAGTAAGATTGCCATATTTTGGTAAATTTTCTGTAAAAGCGGGAAGACTAAAGCATATACAAAACAAAAAAGATGGAATTATTAATAGTAAGTAATGATGCGGTAATAGCATCTCCATATGTATTAACAATTAAAGAGTTTGCAGAGATTTCTAAGAAAAAACAAGAAATAGCTGTAAAAGAATTGTCATATGTGTATCATATGTGCGATCATAACTCTCCATTTGCTGTATATGACGCAAAAGAAAAAGAAGAGCATGTTATTAATAGTATATTTAAAACAAAGTGGTCTCCTGATACAAAAGTAAAGGCAGCATGCAATAAATATGTAGAATTAAAAGAAACACACGCAATAAAACTTCTAAAAGCTGCAAGATCTGCAGTAAATAAGCTAAAAAATTATTTTGAGATTGTAGATTTAACTGATATTGATGATAATGGTCGGCCTATCTATCAAGCAAAAGATTTAGTTGCTAATTTATCTAAAATGGCAGATGTTGTTAACGGATTAAGCAAATTAGAAGACTTAGTTAAAAAAGAACAACAAACTTTATCTGCAAACAGAGGAGGAGTTGTAGTAAATAAATATAGTCAATAATGGATTTTTTAGAAGGGTTAGAAGAATACAATAATGCAATGGATAATGCGTATCAAGTTGTTACAAAACAAAAAGATTTAAATATATTATACAAAGAGCTTAACGATAGCGACAAAGATTACTTTTCTTTGCCTTTTAATTTTTCTAACGTCCCTTCTATAATAGATATGCTTATAGATCACTACGAATCCTTAGAAGAGCCAGATAAATGCGTCAAATTAAAAAAAATCCTACATGTTTACAAAAACTGACGAGTTTAGAAAAGCCGCTTTAGAGTATATGGATTCCGGCTTGTACACAAGAGCTTTGCCAGGAACTAAAGACTACTATGAGTACTGGGATAATCAAAGGCATAGATGTATTTACGGTTATACTGTAGGAGATATTACAATTACAGGAAATCATTATTTTTATTTAAATTTTTGTCCTATAGACAGATCTGTTGAAGAGGTATTGCCAGATGGCACTATATTAGCTAAACGTGAGCGTACTTTTCCTGCATTTTATGATGGAGATTTTAAATATTTTACAGCAGTAGATACATGTAGAAAGTCTAACAGACATATGACAGTTTTAAAAGCTCGTCGTAAAGGATATTCTTATAAAGCAGCAGCAATGCTAGCTCGTAACTATTTTTTAGTACGTAATAGTAAAAATTATGTATTTGCAGGACAAAAAGAATACTTAATTGGTGATGGACTTTTATCTAAAGCTTGGGAAATACTATCATTTGTAGATAACAACACTGCATGGACTCAGCCTCGTCTAAAAGACAGAGAAATGAATAAAATGTCAGGATATAAGAAAAATGTAAACGGTGCTGATGTTGAACTAGGTATGAAATCTATGATTATGGGCGTGTCTCTAAAAGATAACCCAGATAAAGTGCGTGGTAAAGCAGGAGAGCTTATTTTCTTTGAAGAAGCTGGTGCATTTCCAGGATTACTAAAAGCTTGGGAAGTTGCTATGCCTACAATGCGTCAAGGTGCAAATACTCTTGGAACAATGATAGCATTTGGAACAGGCGGTACAGAAGGAGCTGATTTTGAAGGAATGGAAGAACTATTTTACAATCCTGACTCGTATGACTGCTTAGCATTTGAAAATGTGTGGGATGCAGGAGCACGAGGAACATATTGCGGGCATTTTGTACCTATTTATGAAAATTTAGAAGGATTTATAGATAAAGATGGTAATTCCAGCATGGATAGTGCGGTTGCTTTTGAAGAAGAAAACAGAGTAAAGAAAAAAGGGACAAATGACCCTAAAGCACTTGATCAGTATATTGCAGAGCATCCTATGAATCCAAGAGAGGCTACATTGCAAATTTCTGCTAACTTATTTGACATAGCTTCGTTACAAGAGCACTACAACAATGTAAAAGTTAACAAACTTAATAAAATAGGTACTGCAGGTAAGTTATATTTTGGAAAAGATAATAAAATTGAATTTAGACTTGACGGAGACGCAAAACCTATAATAAGGTATCCGCATAGAAAAGAAGATGACTTAGATGGAGCAATTGTAATATATGAAGCTCCCTATAAAAACGAAAAACAGCAAGTACCTGTTAATTTGTATATCATATGTCATGATCCATATGGGCAAAATCAATCTGCAGACTCTTCTTCTTTAGGGTCTTGCTATGTTCTTAAAAGAGTTAACAATATATCAAGACCAGATGACATGATTGTGGCATCCTATGTGGGAAGGCCCCATAGTCAAGACGAATACAATAGAAACATGTTTATGCTTGCAGATTATTATAATGCAAAGATAGGTTTTGAGAATGATCGTGGTGAAGTTATTGCATATGCTAGAAGACACAGAAAACTTAATAGATTACAGGAAGAGTTTGAAATGCTTGACAAAAAAGATCTAAGAAGTAAAACTGTAAAGCGTCAATATGGTATGCATACTACAGAAGCTAGAAAACGACAGGGTGAGCTATATATACGTGACTGGCTTAACACTGTAAGAAGTAAAAATGAAGATGGGTCACAAGTTTTAAACATGCACAAAATATATGACTTAGCTTTACTGCAAGAGCTTATAAAGTTTAACCATATGGGTAACTTTGACCGCGTAATGTCATTAATGGTAGGCATGTATCATACTAGAGAGTTGTATAATGCTGAAGTTAAAGAGACTTTAGAAGACGCAGCTGCATCCAAATGGTTTGATCAAAATTATTATTAGTGTTATACTATAAGGTAATGCTAAAAATTTATAGAGGCAGTGCACTATAAATTATTAATTCGTATTTTTGAAAATTATGTACAAAGGAGAAGATAACATACCACAACAGCGTTTACCGCTAAGTAAAAAAACTAAAGACTGGAAACAAGAATGTATAGAAGCATTTATAAACATTTCCTCTCATGGTACAAGCGAGCGTAAAGATTATTTAAGAACTTTATACGATTACTATAATGGTGTGATTGAAGAATCAGACTATCGTTATGTATTAAAGCCTTATGGTAAAGCTCGTAAGAATTTTCCTTCTAAGATGCGTAATTATCCTATTATTAAACCTATTATTGATCTTCTTTTAGGTGAGAAGTCTAAACGTCCTCTTAATTACACTGTTACTGTTAAAAATGCAGATACTGTTACTAATAAAGAGTTAGCAAAACAACAAACTTTGTACCAGTTAATGGAACAAATGTTTGTTAATAAGTTAAACGAGCAGGGGATGGAAACAGGAGTTCCAAGCGAAGAAGTAGAACTGCCTCAGCATATATTAGAACAATTTGAACGATCTTATGTAGATTCTAGAGCTATTCACGGTCAAAAAGCTTTGAACTATATTATGTATAGTGAAGAGATTTATGAAAAGCTAAACAAAGCTTGGTTTGACTTTTTAGTAACTGGAGAAGTGTATACACAAAGAGGAGTAAGAGGTAATGAGCCTTTTTATGATATTTTAAATCCTATTGATGTAGATTACGATAAAGATCCTGACATAGAGTTTGTTGAAGACGGTGATTGGGCACTTGTTCGTAAATTTGTGCACGCATCTACTATAATAGATCATTATTATGACGAGCTTAATGATGAGCAGGTTTTAAAATTAGAAAATCCTGAAAATCACGACATGCATTCGTTTTTAGCATTTAGACCTGAAAGTACAAATGCAGATCAAAATGTACATAGAAGTAGACTTATAGAAGTTGTTACAGTTTACTGGAAATCTAGAAAAAGAATAGGATTTTTAGAATACATGGACCCTACAACAGGATCTGTAGAAGAAATAGAAGTAGACGAGTCATTTAGAATGCCAAAAGAATTAAAAGAGCAAGGAGCTAATTTAAATTGGATGTGGGTAAATGAAGTGTGGGAAGGAACAAGAATTGATGGTGATATTTATGTAAAAATGAATCCTATTCAAAATCAAAGAGTTTCACTAGATAATCCATCTCTTTGTAAGCTACCTATAAACGGTAGAAAATATTCTGATAGAAATGCACGAAATATATCATTAGTATCTCTTGGTATTCCTTACCAATTGAATTATAATATTTATAAATATAGATTAGAACTAGCAATAGCTAGAAGTAAAGATATAATAGCACAATTTGACATAAACATGATACCTAAAAAGTGGGACATGGATAAATTTATGTACTACGTAGAAGGAACTGGAATTGCCTGGGTAGATTACAACAAAGAAGGTGTAACACTATCCCCGCAACACCAGTCTGTGCTAGATATGTCTATAAAAACTATTGAACAGTATATTGTACTACTTAATTCTATTATGGAAGAGTGGGAAAAGCTATCTGGTGTAAATAGACAACGTCAAGGACAAGTTGGAAGTTACGAAGGTAAAGCTACGTCTCAACAAGCTATTGTACAGTCATCTCATATTACAGAAGACCTGTTTCGTAAGTTTGGAAGGTTAGAGCAAAGAGATTTACAAGCATTAATAGACTATTCTAAAGAAGCATGGATTAATGGTAAAAAATCTATGTACGTTATGGCTGATGGTGTGCAAGAGTTTTTAAGTTTAGACTCTATGGAGCATATGGAATCAGAATACGGCATATTTGTGTCTGACTCTGGTAAAGATCAAGATAAACTAGATGCTATTAAGCAGCTATCACAGTCTATGGTACAAAACGGAGTTCCAGCATCTACTATTGCAGAGATGTTTGATGCAGAAAGCTTTACAGAGATTAAAACTAAAATATCATCAGCTGAGAAACAAATGCAAGAACTGCAGCAACAACAACAAGAAGCTGAACAACAAATGCAACAAGCTCAACTACAACAGCAACAAGCTGAAGTAGAGAATGAAAACATGAACAAAGAAAAAGATCGTGAGACTGATATTGAAGTTGCAATGATACGAGCTAAGGTTGACATGATGAAGATAGATGCTCAAGTTGATAAACAACAAGGAGATCAGCTAGTAAAAGAGCGTCAAACAGATATACAAGCATCAGCTGCAAATGAATCTGCTAGGTCTAAGCGAGGAGATGCCTCTGCTAAAAGAGAAGACATGAGATCTAGAGAAAGACAATCTGCTGCAGATAGACAATCAAAAGAAAGACAAAATAGAGAGTCCTTAGCGTCACAAGAAAAACAAGCTAAAGAAAATAAATCATCTAGCGAAAGTTGAGTTTAAATCCGATGGACATATTAAAGCAGTCTATAGCTACTAACGTACCTATGACTGAATTAATGCAACAAACTCAAGTTGCAGAAACTCCTGAACAACAACAAGAAGGTTTACGTAATCAGCCTGAAGGGACAACAATGGCATTTCCTGAATCTACTGGTAATTTCAATACAGTAGGTATGGACTATCCTATCAATATTCAAAAAGTAAGTCCGCAAGGTGATTTAGTTAGGAGTTATGAAAATGTGCCTCCTGGTGTAGAGAATCTTCCTATGGGTGACGATGTAGGAACTGTAATAGAAACTCCTGCAAATTATCAAGAAGGAGATTTTAAAGCTCAAGTAGACAGTTTAATAAATACTTCTCCATTATTTAAAAAGTATAGTGCTAATCCTATTATTAGAGAAACGGATAAGTTAAGTGACTATGGGGGAGATGTTAGTTTTTATCCCCCAGGAGAAGTAGGACCAAAAGGTGAAGTTATAAATCCTTCTAAAGATAGAAATCTACTTACTTTATATGGTAGAACTAAAAATATGTCTAACAAAGAAAAGTTAGATCTTATTAAAGGAGATTTAATGCACTCTCTTACTAAAGATTCTACTTGGAAAAATCTTCGAAATGATGTATGGAATCTTAGAAGTGATCAGCATGTTAGAATGGATAAGAATGCTTACGAAGGGAGAAATGATGGTAAGACAAAAGAATCTAAAGGATATGATGATAGAGGATTTGATCAGTGGGCAGATGTATCTAGAAAAGATGCTTTAGTTAGAGCATATATGATGCAGTATCCTAATTGGCAGAAAGTGTGGGAAAATAATCCTGAAATGATCAGCAAACTTGAGCAGATGAAACAGTATCTTAATACTGGTGAGCATCAAGAAGGGGATTTTAGTGCTGCTGCTGATAAAAAGCCTATACCAGTTAAATTAAATAATACTTTTTCAGATGGTGATATTTCTGAAGACAAATATTTCCTCCCTAGAAGATTTAAAGAAAATAGAATTAGTGATTTTGGGCATGCTTTATCTCTTTTTGAAAATGATGTTAATACAGCTCTTGGTGGGGTAAAGCACCAAGGATTTCCTGAAACAAAAGCTCAAAAAGATTTTCAGAAAGGAAGAGAGGTAATAGGAAAGAAAAAACAAAAATTTGTAGAGAGTCTTAATAAACGTTATGGAAGAAATTTTGAGTACACAGATATGACTCAAGCAGAACGGGATATGTTAGACAGCTATGGCAAAGAGAGTGATGCTTTTGAAACTTCACAATTATCTAAAGAAGCAAATTATCAAACAAAATTTCAACAAAGGAACTCCGATCCTATAAGACATACACATAGTTCTGCTTTAACAGCAAATACTCTAGCAAATAAAATAAAAAATATTCCATATCTAGGAAAAGTTGCAGACTTTACTGGCGCAGATCATATTGGCGGATTTTTAGGAGCTAATTTGTTAGGCATAGGCCATGAAATAAGCGCTGGTTCGGCACCCAGTGTGGATAGTTTTAGTGCAGTTGCGGAGTCAGGTAAAGATATATGGAATAATGCAATAGGTGCATATATTGGAGTAACTTCAGATACTAACGAAGAAATGGCTTCTAAAATTAGAAATGCTATTAGCAGTGGAGTTACTACATCTGGAAAATATGACTCTGACTGGAATGCTGCAGGCTCATATCAAAAAGGGGATTTTAAAGAGGATAATATTGTAATTCAAAATGCTCAAAAAGCTGCAGATGAAAAAGAAGATTTTACTAGACCAAGTAAAACTTACTTTCCTCCTGAAGGTAAAAAACCAAGTAGTTTTGCTGGTAAAGTTATAGACATGCTTCCAACTTCTGCAAAAATAAATATTGCAAAAGCACAACCTTATATAGAAAAATATGTAATGTCACCTTCTCTTCTTAATCAAGGTTATAAACTAATTAATAATCTTGCAGGAGGAACTTATGATGGGAATTTTAAATTTCCTGGAGGTATGCCTATATGTTATGGAAATACTTGTGTACAATCTACTTCAGAAATACTACAAAGGTCAGGTAAATGGGAAGGAAAGTTAGAACAAGATAATGATGCTTTTGCTAAAGATTATGCATCGCATGGTTACGAACTAGTTCAAGAAGAAAACGCTTTGCCTGGAGATATAGTGCAATTCTATAAAGGTACTTATGATAATAGAGATTATAGTCATATGGGTATACATGGTAAAGACGGTAAATACTTTAATGATGGATATTTTGATAAACCTTGGCATAAAAAAAATGAACCTACAACTGCAGAATTAATGAAAAATTCTAAAATTCCTTTAAATGATAAAGCAATAGGTAAAGTATACTATAGGTACAAAAAAGAATAAGTGTTATATAATAAAGACGCTGCTAAAATATAAGTTAAGTGTAAAACTAACTACTATATTAGTAAATTTGTAAAAACCAAAATACAATGGAAGAACCAAACAAAATACAATTAGACGACATCTCTTTTGATGATATGATCTCAGGAGAGGGTGTTACAGTCGACGTTCCAGAAGTGGAACTTGACGAAGTAGAAAACAAAGTAGAAGAGGAAGTTCAGGAAGAACCTGAGCAAAAAGTAGTCGAAGAGCAGGAAGAAGAAGTTGAAGAAGAAGTTCAAGAAGAGGCAGCAGAAGAAGTAGAAGATGATACTGTAGTTTCTGAAGTGTTATCAAAACTTGGATACGAGCTTGAAGGTGACTACGAAGATACTAGCGATGGCTTAGTAGCTCTTACAAAAGATGCAGCAGCTAAAATGGCTGAAGATAATCTTGAAGAGATATTTAATAAGTTTCCTATAATCAAAAAACATTTAGAGTACACTCTTGCGGGAGGAGATTCTAAACAGTTTATGGATACTTACGGATCTAATAACGATTATTCAACTTTGAATATTTCTAAAGAAGATACTAGAACACAAAAAGCTATTTTAGCTGAATATTTTCACGCTAAAGGTCATGATAAAGATTTTATAGAGGAAACTCTTGAAGATTATGAAGATAGTGGCAAGTTGTTTGAAAGATCTGGAAGAGCAAAAAATGCTTTAGTAAAGCAGCAAGCTCAGCAAAGAGAACAATTGATTGCAAAGCAGCAAGAACAAAGACAACAGTCTGAGGCGGAGCAACAAAAATTTTGGGACGGTCTAAGCAAGACTATAGATGATTCTACAGAACTTGCAGGAGTAACCTTACCAGCTAGAGATAAAAAGAAATTTTTTGATTATATCTCTAAACCCGTGACTAAAGAAGGTCACACACAGCGAGATTTGGATCACAAAGATGCAAAGCTAGATGTTAAATTAGCAATGGATTACCTCATGTATAGAGGATTTGATTTAGAGAAAATCATAGATTCAAAAGCTAAAACTAAAAGTGCTAAAACACTTAAAGATAAAATATCTAGATCAGGTAAGCCTCTTAAGAGTGCTAACAAAGCGTCAAGACGAAAGTCAAATGTTGATTTTGACGATTTAAGTCTCGATTTATTAACTTAGGCAATTAGTGGAAACACGACTGCATATATAACTTTTAAAAATAGATAAAAAATGGTAAATGGAACAAATATAAGCGTTCAAAAAACGTTTTATAACGATTCGCAAATGACTGACATGAACAGTCTAGCGAACGCGTTGCTTTCTAAGCCTGCTGAATTATCTCCAATCATTACTCATTTATCAGGTAAAGATGATAAACGGTTTCCACTATCTTTCTTAACTGAAGGTGTTGGTAACGTTAAGTCAATTGACCGTCTTGAGTATGAGTATCGCGTAGCGACACAACGATTGAGAACTCGTCCAGTGGCAGTAGCAATAGCAAGCGCACAAGGCGCAGGTGGTGCACCTTTTGATGTGGAATTCCCTGACAAAAACTTTGTATTTCCTTATGTATTAGTATCTCAATCAGGTGTACAAGCTCGTATTATGAAAGAGCCAGTACCAAGTGGATCTAACTGGAAATATACTCTACAATTAGTTAACCCATCAACTACTGCAACTATGCCAGCGGCAGATTTAGCAATAGGAGCATTATTTGCTTCTATGTATGCGCCAGTAGGAGTTGACTTCTCTCGTGGTAATGCATCTAACTGGGAAACTCCTGGTTTAGTTCGTAACAAATTAACTACAGTTCGTAAGTCTTACCACATGTCTGGTAATGCTAAAGATTTTGTAGCAGAATTCTCGTTACCAACTAAAGGTGGATCTACAACTAAATTGTGGATGGACTATGAAGAATATTTACACATGCTTGACTTTAAAGAAGAGTGTGAAATGTACTACTGGTACGGTAACAAATCTTACGATTCTAACGGGCACACTCACATGAAAGATGAGAATGGTCAGCCTGTAATTGTTGGTCCTGGGTTATTACAGCAAGTTATCAATAAAGATACTTACTCTACAATGACTGAGACTAAATTAAAGAATATTATTGGTGACTTGTTCTACGGAATGACTGATGCTTCTGCTAAGCAAGTTACATTATACACTGGTACCGGTGGTGCTCGTGAATTCGATGAAGCACTTAAGAATCACTTTGGTGTAGGTTCTAACACTTGGAAAGTTTCAAGTGGAGACAGTCGCTTTATCACAGGATCTGGTCGTAACTTAGGTTTGACTGGATACTTTAACTCGTATGAGCATGTAGATGGTCACGTAATCAATGTGGTAAAATTACCATTATTTGATCACGGTGCTGTTGCACAAGCTCGTGCAAAACACCCAGTAACAGGTTACTCACTTGAGTCTTACCGTATGGTATTTGTTGATCAATCTAACTATGATGGTCAAAATAACCTACAAATGATCTCTAAGAAAGGTCGTGAGATGATGAGATGGTGCGTAGCAGGTTCTGTAGTTCCTCGTGGGTTTGACGCTGGTTCGTCTAGAGCATCCGACGTGGACGGTGCATCCGTACACATGCTGAAAACAGCAGGTATTGCGCTTAAGCGTTTTGATACTTCGCTTGACATCACGTGTGTGGCTTCGTAACAGGCAATTCGTTGCGGTTCACATATATTGGTTTTTGGTTAGGTTGTGGGGGAGTGATCCCCCACTCCTTTAACTAAATTAATTATAGGAGAGTTATACTTTACATCCAACTAATTAAAACTTTAAAAGTACTAGATTATGAGTAAAAAAATATTTATACGACGTAGAGAAATTAATAATCATCTACCAAAAGCAGTAAGAGCTGAGGCTGTAATGAAACTCAGTAGTGTTTATGTGAATAGACAACCTTTGAAAGGAATAACTCCTAAAGAAGAAAAAGAATTAATGACAGAATTATTAGATGTAAGCCCTGAACATGTTGATTGGCCTCGTCATTCTAAAAAATTCTGGGCAGAAATGACAATACCTGTAGGATTTACAGGAGTTGAATTAGAAGTTGGAGTAAGTGAAGATGGATCGCCAATTAGTATTATGGATTACCTTAAATACAAATTTGCACTTAAACATCCTCACGTAGCTTTGACAAAAGAAGAAATGGATCAAGACTTTGCAAAAAGATTCTATATCCAGGATTTAACTAGAGAAGATAAAGTTAAAAATACTGCAATTCAATTTAAGAAAGATGCTGATAAAGAGTTTATTAAACTTGCATCTAATCCTAAGAGCATGAAACGAGTATTAAGACTTTTATCTAATATAAATCCAGACAGAATGACTGAGGAGCAAATAGAGAACTCTCTATATGAACTTAAGAATTCTAAAACTAAACAGTTCTTAAAAATTGCAAAAGATAAGAACTTAGAAGTAAAAGCTGAAATTGAAGAAATGGTAACAGCAAGTGTTCTTCGTAAAATTGGAAACCAAATTATCTTTATTGATGAGGTACTTGGTGAAACATTAGATGACGCTGTGGTGTTCCTAAAAGATAAAAAGAATTCAGGAACTTTGACAATTCTTAGAGCAAAGCTTAAAGAGTTGGCATTATAATGGAATAATAGGTTAATGAATATACAAAAAATGCATATAGCTGTACAGCAGGGAGTGGATAAGATTAATTCACTCCAAGCTGACAGTTTATTAACTCAAGAAATAGATTTAGAACTTAACAAGTCTATAATGCGTTTTGTAAACCTCAAATACGGTAGAAATAATATGTACCGACAAGGATTTGAGCAGTCACAAAAACGTATTGATGATTTACGTAGTTTAGTGTCTAGTTCAGAGGATTTTGTATTTTTTAAAGAGCGTAGAGTTTTAAGTAATAATTTTGGAAATAAATTTGATCTATTATATGTTGACAAGTTTGTGTTGCCTAATAATTATTTATATCATATAAATAGTTATTGTAATGTGTTGCAAAATCCAAGCTGTGATAGAAGCGTTAAATTTAAGTTAGAGCGTATTTCTGAGTTTAAAATGGTATTTTCATTTAAACTTTCACAATTAAGAATTGCACACACTAGGCCAAATGCTCCAGAAATAGTATATCTACATGGGTGGATTCCTAAGATAGATATAATTGGAGGAATGACTCCTAGTAATTCAGATGGTGAAATTGATTTTTCAAATGTTGCAACTGTAGATGAAGTAGGAGGTCGTCAAGTATTTACTAAAAATTTATGGAATGCAGTTGAATATGGATATACAGATGCTGCATATCCTAATCTACCAATGAGTTCATTAAATTGGGGTTCAGGTGGAAATCAGCAAGCTTTTCAAGTTATCCCTCTAACTTCTGTTCCAGAAGCCACTATAGATAATCTGAACATATCTTCTATTACTGGGGGTTTTCTTACAACATTTGACGCAAAAGTTTTAAAAATGTATAATGCTTTTATTCCAGATACTGCGAATTGGGATAGAGAACAAGCTATTATAGATAGCATTTTAGAAGCAGGTAATTCTAATCCTGGAGTAGATATTTTTTATGAAGAGTATGATGGACAAACTCAAGAAGAAAAATTTACTGTAGAATTAGATTTAAATATTTGGAATTTTTTAACAACTCCTGAACAAGCTGGACAGTTTGCAGAAACTTTAAATTCTTTAGGTAAATCTGTAAATTTAGAAACAGGAGCAATTTTAAATGATACTACAGGAAGTCAAAATGCTCAAGATTTTACAAGTTTTCTTAATATTGCAGTAGATACTAGATATGATGGGAACGTTTTTCAAAAAACTTATGGATCGGCAGGAAATTTAATTAGTACTGTACAGAATGATGATCAAGCTACTGCAGATGGGCTTACGGAAACGCATGCAGGACTTTCTAATTTTTGGGAATTATTTGAAAATCAGCCTGCTGTACAAGCAGCAATGAATGAAGCTAATATAGAAAATTTTAATAGTGGAATTGTAAACAGGCATAATTTTCCAAGTTTTAATATGTTTGAGCTTAATACTTCAGGTTTAAAAAGATATATAGTAAATGAAACTTGGACTATCTCAGATACTCTGTATGAATCTGTTGATTCAATAGGTAAAGATTTTCCAGGTATTTCTAGACCTATAAAGTATATTCAACACGATGACATTTTAGGATTAATGTATGATCCTTTTAATAAACCAACAGATAGTAGAATATTAGGTGTTTTTGACTCAAACACTATACTTGTGTACACTTTAATAAAAAATGTAACACAGGATACTGCAGATTTAGTGTCTATATTACCGTACAGTGTAAAATTAAAATATTTAAAAAAGCCTGCACAAGTAGATTATAATGCAAATATAAACTGTGACTTACCGCAACATACTCATGAAGAGATCGTTGCTATGACAGTTAGCAGTATCTTAGAGGGCATTAATGATCCTCGATATAAATCTCACATGAGTGAGCTTATGAAAAATGAATAATAATAATTAAAATTAAAACAAAATGGCAAGACATTTGTTAATTGGGAACGGCGGAAACGCTACCATAGATGGGACAACACATTTAGTACCAGATACTGGAATTGTATTTCAAGCAGAAGATAATGAAGTGTTTCATGCAACTACTGAAACGGTTATAACAAGCCCAAGCTTTAGAGTACTACAAGGTACTGCAGGAGCTAATATTGCATCACCTTGGATTAAAGGTAAAAACATAATTTCTGTTACTGGAAAACAATTTGTAGCTGCGGTTGCAAATACATCAACAGTTACTGCTGCAACTAACTCAACTTCAGGAGGTACTGTATCTCTTAAATTTGTAAGAAAAGGTGGAACACACGCACAATTTTTCCACATGTCTGTGGGAAAATCTGCAGCTGTAACTACGGCTGATAATTTAGGTATCGCTATCTTTAATGAGTATAATTCTTTAGTTAAACCAGATTGGTTAGCTGCTGCTTGTACTGAAGCTGACGGAGTAGTAACATTCTCTGGATCTGTACCAAGCGCTACTTGGGAAGAAGGTTTAGTAGACTTTATGGTGATAGTTGAAGAAAACACTTTTGGAGCTTCAACTTTTACAGCTGCTAATAATGTAGCAACAGCAAAAACTGGTATAGGAGTAGGCTGGGAAGTTCGTAGACTTGAAGAAGAGTTACAAGGAATTCAATATGGTTTTTACGATAGATTAAAACTGCCTAACGCACCTGCTTTAACAGCTGTAGGATCGTCTACGTATAGTGTTATAACTATTGTAGCTACTAAAGATGGAAGCACAACTTCTGCTATTAATGGCGTAGATAATCTTATTGAGGTTAATATTGCAATGTTAGATGACGCTAAGCTAGAGACTTTACAAACTGCAATTAATGCATACTTTACTAGTATAGATTTTGCAGTAATAGATGTTACAGCGTAATTATCTTAATATACTAAGCAACTAAGGGGCTGGTCCCCTTAGTAGCTTTTTTATAATTTTTAAAAAACCTTTTCGCATGGCTATATTAAGCGTGTTAGAATCTTCTGATTCTGATGTTATACTAATAAAATACAGTCTTATAAACGAGACTTTTACTAGCATTAAAGTATTTGGAAATCCTGTTACAGCAGGACAGGGAGTACAAGTTGTAGGCCCTTTGAATACAAATCATAGTGGTGCTACTAACATAAATGGAACGTTTACTCTAACTGTTCCAATTTCAACATTTACAACTAATAATTTATCTTGGAAAGGTGTTTACATGTTTGAACTAAATACACTTTCAAGTGGCGCAGCAGTTAGCTCATACGGATCTGTTTTACTAGGAAAAGTGATAGATTGTTGTATAGCTGATAAAATGTATACAGCTGTAGATTGCGATTGTACAGATGATAAATGCAATGAAAGCTTATTAGATGCACAAAAAATGTTTTTATTTAAACAATCTGCAGAGTTTGCTTTAAAAAGTTTAAACAATGCAGATGGTCCTAATTCATTAACTTCTCAAGCAGTTATTCAGGACGCTCAAAAAAAATATGATAAAGCTGTAGAGCTTTGTTCAACCGGATGCGGATGTGGAGGTTCAGGTTCAGGTTCAAACTCTGTATCTTCAGGGTCAGGAGGATACTAATATAAAAACTATATAAAAATGGCTACGTATCAATACGGCGGAATATTTATAACAACACAAAATGACACCCTTCGTGTAAGAATAGAAACTACAGAGAATACTCAAACTGATGCGCACGAATCAATAGCTATTAGCTTGTCAGGAAAGACTTTAGTATCAGAAAAAGAAATTTATTTTACAAATAATAGTAATAGAGTAACTGAAATAGATTTCTCAGTTAATAAGATATTAAACACTCTTAAAATTTCTTTTGAGCCTAGTGATCCTACAAAAGCAACTTTATTAAATAATCAAAATTTAAAAGTTACAATATTTTTTAGAACTGGAGCAGTTAAATTAATTCTTGATGTTAAGTTAAATAATTTAATTCCTATATATCAAGATAGTCTTATTTTAGACGC
>Ga0187218_1000186_pt1 | contig 18533 bp, 40 predicted proteins | sample 14SPOviralmetaG_FD_130167 | JGI IMG/M metagenome (GOLD analysis project Ga0187218, IMG submission 130167) | Marine viral communities from the oligotrophic San Pedro Time Series (SPOT) site, San Pedro Channel, CA, USA - 14 SPOT_SRF_2010-08-11... | ecosystem: Environmental > Aquatic > Marine >...
GAAGAAGCACAAGCACAGATTACAGCAGAATTAGATGCTATGGATAAAGAAAAAGCTATAGCTGATAAAAAATTAGAAAACAAAGAAAAGATGAAAGAGTGGAAACATCCTAGATGATAGATAAATTTATATATAATTTTTTTGGTGCATTAGATAATGCAATATCATTTGTAGAAACATATACTATTAAAATGACTGAATGGTGCTGGCATTCAAGGGTTAAAATATTAAAAAGAAAAAGAAAAAGATGAGCAATAAGCCACTAAAAATTTCAGAGCAGGCTGCTGTGCAGATGCCGATGAAAACCGTAGCTAGCCTGATCGTGCTCGTTGCAATGGGCGTGTTCGCATACACGGAGCTGACTGCGAGGTTAGTATCTCTGGAGACATCTAGAGAATTATTTGAAAATGATCTACTCAAAAAATCTGAGCAAGTACCTGTGGATCAAGAGCAACATTTTTTATTGGAAGATCTTTATAAATCCGTTGAGAAAATGGAAGAAACTCAAGAAATGAATATGACTAACAAAGTTAATATAGAATTTTTAAGAGATCAATTAGACAAAGCATTAAGTGATATTGAAGATTTAAAAGATAAAGTAAGGGCAAACGGAAACGGAGCACATTGATGACAGAGTTAATTATAGCTTTGCTTATGATTATAAATGGAGAAATCAAAGAACATAGAATACAAGAGTCTATGTCACAATGTTTAAAAGGTAAGAGAGTTGCAATGAGAACGAATACAAGAGATAATATTCAGTACCAGTGCATAAAGTCAATGGCTGAGCTTGAGTCGAACATAGACGGATCAAAGTCAATTAAAAAACTTATATTAGAATGAAATGGTTAGCTACGTTTTTAATACTAACCCTAGTTATTCTTGGTGCTAAAGCAGAAGAAATAACTACAGGTAATTTAATTACCAATGGTAACTTTGAAACTGGTAATGCTAATGGTTGGACTACGTCTGGTGATGTAGAAGTATTAAATGATTGCTGTGAATTAAATAATGTTCCTAGTAATTATGATGTAGAGTTTGGTGATAGTGGTTCTATTAATCAAGACTTTGATTTAAGTTCTGACACTATTACCCAAAATATGTTGGACAATGGGATAACATTAGATTCAACTATTGAAGTACAAAATGGCGAGTGCAACGTCACTGGGTGTTGGGGTGGGCAAGGTAATGCAGATACATTTACTAACAAACTTACTATAAAAGATTCTGAAGGTAATGTACTTGCATCAAATACTAATATTAGAACTGATGTTACTGACATAGATGGTGCTAACTTTACTGATAGATTAATCTATAATAGCACAGGGTCATATACAGGTAACATAGATATATCTGCAACAGATGCTAATGCACCTGCAACTTTAGGTGGGCCAAATGTAGACAACATATCTGTTACTATGACTTATGATAGTTCTGTATTAGATAATGAAATTGTAGAAGAGATTGGCGAAGTATTTGAAGATTTAGAAGATGTTTTTGAATACATAGAGTTTGTAGAAATAGAAGAATTATTTGAAGAGTTTGTAACTTTCTTTGAAGAGCCAGAAATGGAAGAAGAATTATCTTTTGAGCCTATGCTTACAATGGTTGAAGAGATGATAATGGAAGAAGAAATGGTGGAAGAAGAAATTATAGAAGAGTTTGCCATGGAAGAAGAGTCTATGATTGAAGAAGAAATGCTTGAAGAAGAAGCAGTTGAAGAAGAGTTTACTGAAGAAGAAGTAATCGAAGAAGAACCTACAAAAATGGCACAGGAACCTAATGAAAAAGAAGAAGAACCCAATAGCGAAACTACTAAGACTGCCGAAGTTAAGAATGAAAGTAATGCAAAGCAAAAAAATATACAATCGAAAGAAACAATCAAGGCTAACCTAGTAAAAATTATGGACAAAGTTGATAAAGATATTAAAGATATCTCAAAGAATTTACAAATAAAAAATATAATTAAGTTAGATGCAATGGCAAGTGACCAAGCATCTCTTGATTTATACGATATACCCTTCTATAAAAGTAAAGATATTTATTTAGATCAAATACAAATACAAGATTTGAGACAACTATATGAAGATAGAACTTTAGCTAGTTATACATCAACAGATCCTATAGCTATTGTAAATGAAAAACTAAATCAAATAAATCTAAAGAAAAAACAAATACTAATAGAACTGGAGCAATTAAAAAATGGATAAAATTAAAGGACAATTAGCAGGTGTAGCAGCATTACTTGGGGTTATCGCAGCAATAGGTGGTGGCTTTGTAAAGTATGGTGAAATCGTGACTAAACTAGATGCATTAGAGGGAGCATCTGGTGGCAAAGACTGGTCAGCAGATATAGCTGTATTAGAAGAAAAAGTTACGGCATTAGAAAATAAAGATACTTCTCATAGCCATGACTTTGACCATTCACATGATGATTCTGCTGTAAAAATACTTGAAAAAGAAATAGAATTATTAAAGATACAGATAGAAGAAATTAAAATTAAATCTTCTAACCCATTAGCAAACTAGTGTATCTAAACGCTAACATACCTATCATAGAGTGCTATGTTAGAGGTAATTATCTAAGAGATCAAAAAGATTCTTTTGATAAATACTTTGGCTGTGCTATATTTGGTTTTAGTTCTATACCAAATCAAGTACCCTTATTTCATTTTATGATGGAAGATGGTGGATTATGGTGGAGAGCACCTATATCTGCATTTTGTAAAGAACCAGGTGTAAAAGAGTTACCACTTAATGAATTAGTAATGTGGGATAGTTTTAGTTACAATGTAAGTGTAACTACATTCTATGAAATAGCAGGAAATAAAATGCAATATATATCTAGACGTAAAGTAAAACGTGTAGGTACATATTTATTTACCATTGATTGGGGCCCAGGAGATTTTAACGAATTAGATTTTGGATATTCACAGCATCCAGATCAACATAAGTGTGGTCATGTATTAGAATTAGATGATGGTAATTATGCAATACAACCCAACAATAGACTAAGAGTCTTTGATGCATCAATAGGCTCTGATCCAAACGAAAAACCCCTCATCAATAGATTAGTTAATAATAGAAGATGGACAGTTGAAACTAGTTCTAAATGGATAACTGACGAACATGAGGAAGGTAGTTATGATTATCATTTTAAGGAGTTAAGCGATGACGAAGAAGAAAAGCACAGTAAATAAAGCAGGCAACTACACAAAACCTGGGATGAGAAAAAAAATATTCAATAGAATAAAAGCACAAGCATCTCATGGTACAGGTGCAGGCCAATGGAGTGCAAGAAAAGCACAGGCCTTAGCTAAAGCATATAAGAAAGCTGGAGGGGGATATAAGTAATGAAAAAATCAAAAGCAAAAATAAAAAAAGTAATTAAAGGTTTAAAGAAAGCCTCTAAATTACACGCAGGACAAGCTAAATCTTTACAGAGTGTAATAGGTAATGGCAAAAAAAAGAGATCCTAAAGTAGGAACAGGTAAAAAACCAAAAGGTTCTGGTCGTAGATTATATACTGATGAGAATCCTAAAGACACTGTTGGTATTAAGTTTGCGACTCCTGCTGATGCTCGTAAAACTGTTGCAAAAGTTAAAAAGGTATCTAAACCATTTGCAAGAAAAATCCAAATATTAACTGTTGGAGAACAGAGAGCAAAAGTTATGGGTAAAACGCAGGTAGCATCTATATTTAAAAAAGGTAAAGAAGCTATAAGAAAAGGGAGAAAAAAATAATGGCACTTGCAAAGAGTCAAAGAAGCCTAAAAGCATGGGGCAAACAGAAATGGAGAACTAAATCTGGCAAGAAGTCTTCTGAAACTGGTGAAAGATATTTACCAGAGAAGGCTATTAAATCAATGTCATCTTCAGAATACGCAAGAACAACAGCAGCAAAAAGAAAAGGTAAAGCAGCAGGTAAACAATTTGTAAAACAACCGAAAGGTATTGCTAAAAAAACATCTAAATATAGGAGATATAAATAATGTACGGAATGAAAAAAATGAAACCTATGAAAAAGAAAAAAGTAATGGGTAACAGAAAAAAATTAGATTCAAATAAAGATGGCAAATTAACTAGACAAGATTTTGCTATGCTTAGAAAGAAAAAAAGATAATGACAAAAACACCAGCATGGCAACGTAAAGAAGGTAAGAATCCTAAAGGTGGATTAAATGCTAAAGGTCGTGCATCCTACAATAAATCAACTGGGGGAAACTTAAAGGCTCCAAGTAAAAAAGTTGGTAACAAAAGGCGTGCTAGCTTCTGTGCGAGGATGAAAGGGATGAAGAAGAAACTTACATCTGCAAAGACAGCTAGAGATCCAAACAGTAGAATTAATAAGTCACTAAGGGCTTGGAACTGTTAATATAAAATAAAAAAAAGGGGAGCCATAAAGACTCCCCCAGCAGGCAACAACAAAGGCTTCTAGAGTATTTACTCTAGGGGCCTTTTTTTATTGGTGGTATTCCTAGCATAGGTCTACCATCAAAAATATTTTTTTTAGCAAAAGGGCCATTTACATGATTATAATGAAGAAATACTTGACCACAAGTATTACCTTCAAATGGCTCTCTCCAATGTTCTAATTCACACCCACTATATACAAGCATATCTCCTACATCTAGCATAACCTCAGTGCCTTTTGGTGCATTAGGCTTATGTATATTTTTGTATTCATCAATAACATTATTACTACCCGTACCATCTATAAATATAGACCACTTGTCACCACCTAAATGAACAGTTGTAGATATCTCACAGCTAGGTCTATCTTTATGTCGTTTTAATATATCTCCATGTTTATATATTCTAGCATAAGAATATGTAGGCAATAACTCTAGACCTGTTTCTTGTTTCATTATTGGTAATACTTTCATCATTAAAGTTTCCATTACAGGATCTGCATAATGAGAATATGTATTTGGTACTTGTTGATCTGACCATGTACCAAACATACCATTATCAAATATGATATTATTTTGATACATCCAACTTACTGCATCACGTTTAAGCATAAAATAATTAAATACAAAATTAGCTAATTCATATGACACTGCATTTTTAATTACTTGGTATTTTTTATTTTGAAACATCAGTTCCATCCTTGTGTTTAGTTTTATATTTTTTTGTTGGGTTTACTAATGTATCTGGTTCTTCGTTAGGAACCACTTCTATTTCATAATAGTCTATACCTAATAAACATCCTGCAATAAATCTTCTCATACCCATACAGAGTCTATACTTACCATCTCTTTCAGTGCATATTAAAGGATTAATTATACCATTTTTTTCTATATCTGCTTTTAATTTTTTCCATTTTTCATTTCTTGTCTGAAGCATTCTACCTTTTTCTGTTTGTAAATGTGTTTCTCTAAATACTATTAAATCTTTGTGTACTATCATACAAACATACCTTTCTGTAAAAAATTAAATGACACTGATATTCTTATGTCATTAGAATTATTAGGATCAACACAATGCATTAACCAAGATGGAAACATAATACATCTTCCAGCAATAGGTTCGTAATGTGTTTCTCTAAATAATCTTGGAGGCACTTGACCTTTTTTTTGTTTAGGTCTAACCATTGCAGCTGATGCTCTTGGATCATCTATTTTTAAATGACCTGAGTTCTTAGGTGCTTTGATATAGTATACACCTGACCACAAAGAGTTTGGATGTTGATGTGCCCGATTCATTCCACCTGGTGGATTTATGTTGGCCCACATATTACCAAGATAAGGTTCACTATCTAAATGCTCTTGTTCATATATTGTTTTTTGACAAGCATATAACATATCAACTAGTTTTTTATACTCAGGTAACTCAGCCATATTAGTAGTTGAATGCCAACCTTGAACATTAGTTCTTGTTATACCTTTATCTTTGTTAGACCACTCTATAATATCTCTCTCTAGTTCTTGATTAAGAGTTGGATGTTTTATATCTGCAATATAGACAGGTGTTGGAAAATGTAAATCTCTATGCATTATTTAAATGGTGTTCCCCCAAACCACATCACCAAAGATTTTCTATTGCCTCGTATTACAGGTTTTACTCTATGTCTTATAAAAGATGCAAAAAATATAGCGTGTCCTTGTTTTATTTTTGCAACCTTACCTTCAGTCATTAATTCTAAATCACCGCCTTCAAACTCATTCTCAGGAGATAATAAACAAGTCATAGATATTTTCCTTACAGGTGGTTCGTGAGCCATGTTCACATCATTATCTACATGCCATTCATAAAACCCTCCTTCTGGATATTCTGTGTATTGTGCCATTTCATTTATAGCCATTCCATCAAAACCAAAATGATTTCCATTTGTGGTTTTCATAATTTTTTCTATATCTTTATACATGTCATTCATTTTTTTAAATGGTATCCAACTAATATGTGAAGTTCTAGTTTTAGTGTCTAACTCACCACCTTTAATACCTTGTTTGTTTCCAACATAGGCCTCTCGTTTAGGTTCTGAACGACCAGCTTGAATAATCATTTTACATTGTTCAGGTGTAAAGATTGGTATTGTAGTTTCAACTATATAAGATTTCCATCTTGGTTCGTTAATCATACAGCCCCTCTATTTTTTATTGGATCAAATTGTACATCACAGTTTGCAGCAAGTGTTCTTCTAGTTTCATTAGTACCATTAAAAGGATAAACTGTATGTCTCATATCATATGGAAAAATATAAAAGTCTCTAAGATCCATGGGTGGTTGGTAATCTATCTTTGCAAATTGACCATTGGCTGCTCCCAATATTTGTAGCCTACCATTTTGTTTAACGTGACCTGCTGAGTATTCTTTACCATATGTTGATGGTAATTTTAAAACCATAACAGAAGACAGCCCAGTAAATAACATACCTCTATGTATATGTGCAGGATTATATTCATGCTGCTGCATCTCATTAACCCAGATAGAGTTAAGGTGTAGATCATAATCTTTAATTTTATTAAATGTTAAATAATGTTTAAACATAGTCATAAAATAATCTGTTATATTTCTTGGTAAAAAATTATGGTTATTCATCTTTGTTTGGTCTTGACCATTATAAAATAATGAATGTTCGTTTTCAATCTTACCCACTAACTGACCATTAGCAGGTGCAAGGTTATGAAAATTTTGTTCATAGATTTGATTAATTATTTCAAATATATCAAGAGGAACTTGATACTTTAAAATAGACTGACCTAAGAATACAAAATCAAAATTAATCTTTTGGCTTTCCATGCTGAGTTATTTGTTCTTTCTTTTCATAACTTTGTTCTAATTCACCAGATTTTTTAATCCTTTGTAATGATTGTAATTGACCCATAACATTGAATATTTCTGCTTCACTTGAGTTTTCATTTAAAGTTTTAGCTTTCTCATGATATTGTATACCATATGATTCAAGTTGATGTTGGTTAACATCTTTGTCATTAAATGATCCATCATTAAATTCACCTTTTAATTTAGACCACATTTTAATTTCTCTCATTCTATGTTTTGCAACTTTTTCCATAGATGCTTTACCAAATTTAGCTTCATCTAAATCTATTTGATATTTAGTTGCTTTATATTCATCTTCTTCTTTTTCTATTTTACCTTCTAACCATTTAATCTTTGCTTCATTCCTTCTATAATCAAATGATAGAGTCATTAGGTTATCTAAGTAACTAGATTGTTCCCTAACACACTGCCAATATTTTGCAGCTTTAGTTGGGTATCTATTGTCTTGCAGCACAGAAAACCTTGCTTCTGTTTCTGTTCTAAACATTTGTTTCTTAGTCCAAGTATCTCTTAATTCATCTACCATACCTTTGAATGCAGATAAATCTTCTTGTTCTAATAAATTGTTTAGATGTATTTCTTCTTTTTTTATTATATCTCTTACGTCTTTCTTTTCCCTTAGTTTCATATTACACCTTTTGAATAATTTGCCTTATGTCAGTTTCTAATTTTTTACCTACAGAGTTAGCATGATTAATTACCGCAGCACATAAGTTGCCATGGTATGGGTAAGCCTTTAACGCTTCTCTAATTTTACCTACAGGTTTACCCCCATAATCAATCACAATTGCATTGTCTTTGTTTAATCCTATTTTTAATTCAAACAATATGCCAGTAAATTTATTTATATTATTTTTTTCCGACATCTTTATCTCCTTCTGGATTAAAAGGTTTAAGTTGTGCCATTTGATTCATTAAAGAATACACCTCACCATATGGCCTGGTCATAAGGTATTTCATCATGTCTTTTAATTGTTCAGCATCAACAAGATACTGTTTTGGTTTTACTTCTTTACTCATCTTTCCCCCTATTAAAATGGTATATCATCATCTGTTGGATAATGTTTTTTTAACATTTCTATTTTTTCTTCAGCACTAGCAATTAATTCTAGTTGCTTATCAATTTCATGTATAAACTGTGGGTGCTCACCTATACCTACAGACTTATCCATGTACACATTTATTGTAGCTTTAGCTACTTTTATATCTGCCTCATACTTAGCTGTTAAGGCTTCTATAAACATATCTCTCATTACTCTGCTCCTTTAAATTGATAGTATTTATTCTCAACTAATTCCTCATCATCTAAATAAGGATTAGTCTTAGCTGCTACAGATTCTCTAGCATCTCTAATTGTTTGATTTAGTGTTCTACCTTTTTGTAAACACCCTGCTACAAAGTCTTCTACTTCTATTATTGCTTGTTTAACTTGACCCATCTTTGACCTCCTTTACTAGTCTATTTAAATACCATTGTGCTTTTTCTAAATCTTCTAATGGTTCTCCTTTAAATTTATATCTTGATACATACTTCAAGACATTGCCTTTTAAATATCCATGATACTCATCATTAGTCATACAATCACTAATCACATCTATAGTTTCTTTTTTACCATACTTATAATGTGCAGGTGAATTTACACTATCAAACTTTACTTCATTTTCATAAGTTATGTCAGTACTATGTGCTATCTTTTTTATATATTCACGTTTATCTTTTACCATATTTTCTCCTTATTGTATTATACTCAATCATCTCAAGATCATATTCACCTTTAGATACATTACGTTTAACTACAAGTCCACTCCACCACATTTGCTGTGTAGCTTTAGCATAGTTTTCCTTATGATGCAAGTAACATCCTGCAGATAATCCCATAAGTTTTCTACCAGAAGGTAACGCACACATAGCATAATCAAAAGTATGTATATGGCCTACAGTAGAAGATACTTTATTTTTAATTAATAAAGAACGAGCAATGTTGTCGCCACTAACAGGCTTGCCCATGACACCAGTAGGATAATTGTGGCAATAATATATACCATCAACATTGACAGGTTTTTGGTATGGATAAACTTCCCAGCCAAATTTTTCAAATTTAAAATCGTTTGTACTAATTGTGCCTTCAAGTTCTGGTATGTCATCTACTGTTCTATCTATCCTATCTTCGTGATTTCCAAGTAGCATGATCTTTCTTGGCCGTCTTCCGTTAAGACCTTTGTTAAACTTTTCTAATGCATCATGAGCATGGTCTATATCTTTTTTATATCTTCTACCTTCAAATTGTTTCTTGCCTTTATCATAGCTTGATAAAGAATCCATACTTGCAAAGTCTCCCATGCAAATTATAGTGTTAGGTTTTAAATCTGCTGCTAGTTTACCTGCCCATAAAAACCTATCATTGCTTGCTTTGGGTGTGCAATGAGGGTCACCCATAACTAAGTGCGTTGCCATTAGTTTAACTCCTTGTCTCGTTTGTTTTTTAAGAACTCAAGAAAGTCTACAACATTAGAATCATCATCAAATTCTGCAACAGAACTAATGGTCATAGTCTTATCATTCTTGTTTTTATCATCAGCAAATCCACGAAGGCCCCATAAGAATGTTGAATGGGGGTCTGTAGTTGCCATCTTTATCATGCCTCTAGCTATTGTAGAGCATAATTCATATTGCTCTGTAGTCATTTTAGATTTGCTATCCATAATGATACCACAAGTAAATCCTTTTGCCCAAGGTGTAACTATTACCTTAACTGAATTAATTGCATTAAATTTATCTTTTTTGGTCATTCCAATACCTATCATAATTTTCATTATTGTATTCTAATACTTTATGCTCAAATCCTCTTTTCATACTAGACTTACCAAAATGTTCTGCTTTATTTTCTTCATCAAATAAATTATTACTAAACAACTTATAATCTTCTTTCTTTTTATCTTTGAATACTACAAAATATAAATGCATAAATTGTATACACTTAGAGTTAGTGATGAATAGACCCCTCAAACTATCCACCACTAAACTCTTTAGGTTCCTCCCTAGGGTTTGTAACAGAAGTGTACCAAACCCACTTAGGATTCTTACCTTTAGATTGCTGCTGCGGTAACAACTGCAATTTATCTCTTCCCCAACAAGGAAGTTTGTATGGGCAATATGAACACACAAAACCCAAAACTCTATTACCAGTAGGCTTAGTTCTAAAAGTTTCAGCTACATCACTAAAACATCTTTTAAAAGGTTTACCTTCTTTTATTGCTTTATAATTATTCTTAGCTGTATTTAATGCTTTCTCTTTATGCTCCTCTACAGAGGCAGGAGTTTCACATACTGCCCACTCACCTGTAGATTTATTAACTACTATCCAACCTCCAAAGTTTTTCTTTTGGCTTTCACTATATAAAAATCCTTGTGATACATAGCCAAAGGAATCATCCCTAGCAACTTCACTAAATCCTCCTGCTTCTCCAAATTTTTTATCAAACGAATATGGCGATGCACTTTTAATATCCCAAATCTTTCCATCAATTTCAACATCTTGTCTACCTTCAATCTCTCCCCCATCAAATTTATACTTAACTTTCTTCTGTTCATTTTCTAATTTTATATTTGCAGACTTCATTACAAATATAGATAATGCTTCTATTAAATCTCCAAATGTATTTCTCATTTTATTATTATAAGGTTGGCCTTCACCCTTCACACCCTTAGACTCCATCTGCAATTGACACAATGGCCTACCAATATTAGACATTCTAGTTTCAAACTTATCTCTTCTAGCTTCTTCAAACTGCTTTAGTAAGGCGTTTTTACACGCCTCACCAAACTCCTGTACCAACTGTTTGTCTAGCTTAACAGGATTTTTAGATACGTTGTCTAAGTATTGTTGAACTTTTAAAAGTATATTATTCATTAAGAAGCTAGTATTTTTTCTGGTGCATCCTCAATGTCTTCTACAATCTCTGCATCTATCTTGTCAGTTTGTTTTTTATTACTTTCAGATTTAGCAGTATTGTATAGATCAACTACTTCTTTATTTTCTATATCAATAGACTCTTGAAATACTTTTAATGTTTCCATATCATCATCAGATAATTGTAGATTAGCATCTGCATTTACAGTTATATCTGGTGTGTAGTAAACATTACCACCTTTCTTTTGCCTCTTAGTATTTAAAGAAAATGTACAATTAAACATTAGTTTTTTTCTTTTATTAAGCTGGTCAAGTGCAGCACTAACTGGTGAAAAAGCTGTACCAGTTACTCTATACAACACAGGTAAATTACTTATTGAAACAGATTCACCTTTTGCATTAACCCCCTTGTCAAAACTTAATAAACCATAAACTAATTTGTAACATCTAATTGTTCTTTGCTCTTCTAATTTTTCTGGAGTTAGACTTGCTCTTTCTTTAAATGGTATCTTGCCACATTTAGTACCACCTAAAATATCTATGGCCTCTTCTCTCCAACTTTTAAAAATTATAGATCTATTTATATATTCACCTTTAACTGCATCATAGTGCATGTATTGCATTGCACTTATAAATGGCCGTAAGGTTACAGGTTTAGAATATACATTCTGACCTGTGTTAGAATCGTAGGTGTAGTAATGACCTACTGGTAATTGATTACCATCATCATCCTCTGGGCTACGATTTATAGCTAGCCTAGGTATATTAGTTCCTAGGGTAGACCCATCATCTTGTCCTATGGCTTGCATTATTTGCTCATTGGACATTCCTTTTACTATTATATTATTATCAGACATTTGTCCTCCTTATATTAGCGGTTGTATATATCATATTTTTAGAAAAAAACTACTGGTCATTTTGACACATTATAAAGTATTTTAATTATTAAATAAAAGACGTATATAAACGACATGATAAACAATATATTATCTAACATATTCTAGTCTCGCAATCGGTGTGTTTTATTTCTAATCCATCAGCTTTTGCAAAGTATTCCCACTCGGACAAAAACTCATGCTTATCATTTATGTATAATGTTGTAGGCTCTATCATACATTGATCTTTTAGTTGTGTGTATTCTAAGAAAGCTGAATACTCCTCATCAGAATAATCGTCTAAAGTATCTAATGCATCTATATCCTTACTCATTTGATATCCTCCATTTGTAACCAGTTGATACCTATCTTTGTTTCAGTATCTAATGGCACGTTAAAGTTAATTTTGTAATACTCTTTGAGTGATGGTATTACATTTGATGTGCCCTGCTTAAATATTTTACTCATCACATCTTCTTCACCAGGATAAACATCTGCCACGATAGAATCGTGAACTGTATTTACAAGCAAACTTTTTACACCCTGTTCTTGCATTAACTTGTATATATTTATACATGCTAATGGTACAATGTCAGCTGTTGCAAAGCCTTGTACAGGATAATTTTTTATCTGTGTTCCGTATGTAGATCCACCCCAAGGTGTTCTCTCTGCATATGGAAACGCATACTCTCTACCAGTTGGTAGCTTAACTCGTTTGTATCTAATGGCCTCACTCTGTAAATTCTCATGCCATTTTTTTATATCTTTATACTTTTCTAAAAATTTAGTGTAGTATCTTTTCTCATCTTCAGTACCAGTTACGCCACCATACAAAGGTTTAAATGTATGTGCTTTTGCATCTTGTCTTGATACACCTATAATATCTGCAGTGTATTGGTGTACATCTATTTTATTTTTTATATCTTCCATACCTTGTTTATCTTGTGCAAGATATACTGCAGTTCTAAACTCTAACTGTGCAAAGTCTATCTCTAATATTTTACCGCCTTCAAATCTAGATGTAACAACTTTACGAATAGGAAATGTTTTACCTCTAGGTTGATTTTGAAAGTTAGGATCTCTACTAGATAACCTACCAGTTGCAGTTATGGCCTGCATAAACTTTGGATGTAAAAAACCTTTTTCGTTTGTAAAGTTTTTTAATCCTTCTACAAATGTATTTAAATATGTATCTACTGCATTGTGTCTAACTATTGAATCAATAAATTCTTTAAACTCACCTTCCGCTTCAGATGCAATCTTAGTTAAAGTTAATTTATCAGTTCTAAATCCAGATTCTGCAATATCATATACACTTCTAGGTCTTTGTCTAAACCCTGCAATCTTTGCCATTGGTGTATAGATATATCCATCGCCATCACACTCAGGACATTTAGTATAATTTTTAAATGGGCTACCATCTTTTTTTATTCTTTTAATTACACCTTTACCTCTACAATGAACACATTGCTCTGCTACAGTTCTATGTATTGTCTCAGAGTTATCTGCAACTAAGTTTCTAAATTGTTGTCTAGAATAATTAGGTCTTCTTTTATTTTTACCTGTGCTTTTATCTATACCAACATTAAATATTTTAGCCCACTGCTTTTTATCTTTTGGTTTCATAGAATAAATTAACCAAGATAATTGTTCTGGACTAGACAAATTAATTTTAGTATCACCCATTTGTCTGTATACAATTTTATCTATCTTCTGTTTTAGATATGCAAACTCTGCTCTAAATTCTTTTTCAACTTTATCTAACTCAGTAGTATCTATGTTAATTCCATTACGTTCCATAGTAGCTAGGACAACTAAAAACTCATTCATCATTTTAACTGTCATCAAAAGATTTTTATTTTTTTCTAATCTAAGATCAGCCATCTGAGAATCAAATAAACTTCTAGTTATTTGTACATCTATCTTACCATATTCTTCTACTACATCTACAGGTATATTCTCAAAAGATATTCCCCTATCCATGTATTCTTTTATACTGCTATCTTTAGATCCTATCTTTCTTCTTCTGCAACACATCTCAAGTGTTAGACTTTTTCTAACGCCTCTGTTTAAAATATATTCACCAAGCATAGTATCGTAAACCCTACCTGTGTATTTAAATCCTGCTTCAAGTAACCACATCAAATCAAATTTTATATTGTGGCCTATAAGCAAAGTTGTTTTGTCTAGCGTATCTTGTATATTTTTAAAACAACCTTTGTCTACTCTCTCGCTATGGTTTGTAAAATAATATTCATCGTTAATACCTACACTAACTAATATATTATCTGGATGAAAAGGTGATGGGTCATACCCACCATTCTCATTTCTTTGCCAAGATGTCTCTACGTCTACTGTTGTTATCATACTTCGTACCTACTTATCGCCCTTCTAATGGTACACACAGGCTCACCATGATAACCATTTATTTTATTTTTACTTACACATAATGTTCTTATTTTATTTTCTAAATCACTGTTAGCATTTCTACCTATACCAATAATTAAATCAGCTTCAGCAGCTTTACCAGTTTTAGAGTTTTCCATTTGGTCAAATGAAATACTATTTCTATTGTGTGCATCAGCGGATGCTTGAGATATTGCAATGACAGCACACTCTCTACGTTTAGCTATCTCTCTTACACTAGTATAGATCTGTCTTAATTTCTCATCTGTTCTAGCATATGTACCACTAACATTTATTTTATCTAGCTGATCTATTACAATTATATCTGGTTTATTTTTTTCACAGTGTGCATCTATATCTTCAATAGACCAATCAACTGTATCAAACATAGATATATTATCTTTTATTTCACTCCAGATTCTTTGTGCTTGAACTCTATCAAATAATATTTCATCTCTGCTCATACCAGTGTAGCAAGAGATTGCCCTGATCTGTGTTCTGATTGCAGGCTCTTCATTTATAAATGCATGTACCTTTGCACCCTGAGAGCAGAAACCATCTGGCCCTGCACATAAGCTAACCCAGAAAGCTGTCTTGCCTGTTTCAGGTCTAGCAAATGCAATCATAAGATTGCCACCACCAATACCACCTACGTTTTCTTTTAGTACAGGTATATTAAATTTCCATTTAGTAGTTACATCTAATAACTCCATAACTTCCTCAATGTTATTAGTCACTGCAGGATTTTTATCCTCATCAATATTAGTTTTATGATTGTCTATCATGCCAGTAATCTCTGTAAAGTTTGCTTCTTTACCATTAAATATCTCTGTGGCCTCAACTGCTATTCTCTGTGCAAGATCTCTATCAGATAAGATACGCATAATATCTTTTGCTATCTCTTTACTAGGCTCTTGTACTTCTTTGATGTCTTCAACTAACTCACTAAACTTTTCTTTTGCAGCACGAGTTAATGCAGGATTAAATATTGCAGTGTGTAAAGAATATAACTCATCAACTTTTATATTCTCTTCATACTTGTCATGTGCTTTTTGTATCGTATCATACAAAGAACTTATGTCACCAGAGAATACACTAGGTGATAGTACACCTTTGTATCTAGTGTAAAATTTTTTATTAAGCATAAGCCTAATCATTTGTTTTTCTATCATCTAACTCCTTTCTTAATATTAATTCTATAGTATCCATTATTGATTGATCTCTTTGATTCCACTCAGATCTATTCATATCTTTTATATCATGCTTCCAAGAAATCCAACTATCAAGAATTTCTTGTTTCATTTTTTTGTCCATAAAAAATCTCCCTTACTTGTTCTGTGTTATAATATTTTAAGTCATCCTCTAAAGGCTTAACAATTATATTATCAAATCCAGATGATCTTAAATCTTTTGCCATGTCATATGCTTTTGTTGTAGCATCTCTGTCTAAACATATATATAAATTTTTATATGGTTTTAAATGTGACTTTTGTACTGCTTTTAATTTAGTACCCATGATTGCAATACCAGTTAATATATTAGATACTGCACAAGCTGAAGGACAATCCTCAACTATTACTGCATCATTACAATCACCACATTTAAATGGTACATCTTTGTTACCATACATAAACCATTTAGGAAAATCTTCTTTAGTCAATGCTCTGCCTACTGCACCAACTATTTTATGTGATATTCTATTCTTAACTAAGAACACAACTCTATTTTGTTTTACATCATACTTAAAATCTGCTCTACCCCAAGACCAAGACTCCCAGCAATTGTTATTAGATAGCCAACGCATAGCCTTTTCATTTGAATATATTGATTGAAAACTATCTGGTATTTTAAATTCTATACCTTCTATGTGTAACGCTTTGTTACCATGAAATACTCTTTGAACGTATTGCATATTCTTTTCCCTCTCTTGTTTACCTTTTGCACTACATGATGCATGAAAGCAGTACCACCCCACCTTATTTTCAGTTGTATCTATAGACAAAGTATTTCTACCATTGCAGAATGGACAATCCATTCTTGTCTGAGTTTCGGATGGTATGCTTAAACCTTTTATAACTTCTAGTTGTTGTCTATAATTCAACCTGCACTTCCTCGTATGTTATTATATATTTATCTGTTGCATAAAAATCATTTGCCTCAACCTTCATAAGATTGTTGTTAAGATAGTACGCTACATTATTTTCTATTTTTTCTGTTGTTGGTTCGTTGTCGAATGGGATTATTGCTACTGCTTCTATCCCCAGTCCTGTTAATCTTATTTTGTATTTTTTCATAGTCTTCTCCCCTATCAGAAAAGTTTTCCTTTGTCAAATTATTTTTCTTTATTTCTTTGTAATACTTTGGGTGTCTCCATACAAACATCTTTTTTTCCCTCCTTGTATTCTTTGTACCATGATATATCTCTGCCTTCTTTCTTACACCACTCGTAATGATTTTCAAATATTAATCTTACATCATTTGCGTAACTCATAGTTTACCTTTCCTTTCTTTTCTAGATACATGTGGTAATTCTAATATTTTATAAGATGAATTACCTTTTTTACTAGACCAATTTATATGTACAAATTTGTCATTATCAACAGGTTTACCATCATATTTTTTTATGGCCTTCTTAAAACTCATTGCTTCTATTACTTTTTTTTCTCCATTTCCTCTTACAAACGTATACTCTTTCATTTCTTATCCTTATTTGGTTGCTTTAATTCTACACCATCTGCCTCTAGTTTATCTAATAAATTTAAACCTTCAACAATACCCTGTGCTGTATAAATATTATCACAGAAACAAACTACATTTTGTTTTCCGTTTTGTAAATCATACATTACTGCATTTTTATTTGCATAGTAATTACCTTTGTAACTATCTTTAATTAACATATCTTTTGTTATGTATTGATCATCAAGTATCATTGTTATCCTCCCATGTTCCACCAGTGTATTCCTCGTACCATTGATCAAATGATTCATCTCCACCAAGTGGTCTTTTATATTTTTTACATTCATCTTCATACCATTGTCTTAATTGTTTATAGTTTTGTAAGACATTTGCTTTTGCTTCTTCTTTACTATTCCAACAATAGCTATCCATCATATCTTTTTTTATACTATGATCATAACAATTACTCATGTTTGCTTTTCTCCTTATCTTCACAGTACTCAGTTAAAAAAGTATCGACAGATGAAGCTGTGTCATCATCTATTTCTGTAATGGTATCTGTGTACCAAGTACCATCTGGTCTTTCCATTGTTGCAACTATCGCCCAACCTGTGCATTTATGTTTCATATAACCCTCGCACAAGCTATAATTTGATCTAATAACTCTTTACCAGACCAATTTTCGTAAGGTTGCCAAGAATTTTGTTCAACCCAACTGTGTAATTTATCATCCTCCCATTTTTGAAAATCCATAGGTAATGTTTTAGTTAGAAACTGGGCAGACATCTTTATTATTATTTTATCTTCTTTCATTAATGCTCCTTATAACTTACTTGTTTAACTGAACGACTCCAACAAGAACGACAATCTCCACACTCACCATTTTGTTTTGGTGCAGGACATTCTCTACCTTTGTGTCTTTTATCTTTGTGTACACCAGATGTCCACTTCCAAAATTTAGGGGGTGAACTATCTACTTTGATTGCTGATACACGCAAACATAAATTTTTTGGTACATCTTCTTCCTTAACCTTATCTACTATGTGATATTCCCTAGTAGCTAGCCAGTATCTTATGTGTGGTGTAAGTTCACACACCTCAAATATTTTCATCAAATGTGAAAAAGATTGTACATCCCCAGAGTCAAACCATCTGTGGTATCTCTTTGATTTTGTTATGTTTTTATACTTTATGGTCAGTAATTCTGCCATATAATCTACCCATTCTGGTAGCTCTATAGCTTGATATCTCTTCTCATACATAGCTCTAACCATAGGGAATACATAACAACCTTTACCTGCATAACATTTATTACAGATAGTACCTTTTATTTCTGCTAACTTACTGCCTGTCACACAATACTCAATAGGTATACCCCAC
>Ga0187218_1000190_pt1 | contig 18334 bp, 20 predicted proteins | sample 14SPOviralmetaG_FD_130167 | JGI IMG/M metagenome (GOLD analysis project Ga0187218, IMG submission 130167) | Marine viral communities from the oligotrophic San Pedro Time Series (SPOT) site, San Pedro Channel, CA, USA - 14 SPOT_SRF_2010-08-11... | ecosystem: Environmental > Aquatic > Marine >...
ACTCTTATTACCAGTATACTAGACGATACTTTCGTATAGCGCGTGTTGGTGGTGTAAATAACTTAGGCACTGCTAAAGTATCTATACAAGAAGTAGATATGTTCAAGCATGACTCCACTGCGGTAACGCCAAACTTTAAAATGCACAAGTTTGAAGTAGATAAAGCTAACAGCTTTTTACTAATTTTTACTAGCGACAACTTACGAATATATCGCGTTACTGACACTACAACTACATTCTTACAAGATGTTAATCATGGTTTAGGGACTAACTACCCTAATCGTGTGGCGGCTAACGAAAACGTATTATTATTATTCAACAAGAATGTATCCCCTAAACGCTTAGTGTATAACTTTAATAACGATGGGCTATTTATTTACGATACTCCTACGTTTAACAACATTCCTCAGTTTGACTTTGATGACAGCCTTAGTCCTACTGAAACTAGCGCAGTAGTTAGCGTAACTTTTCCTTCACAAATGGATGAAGGATTTTTATATCAGCTTGAACTTGATGGCGTATTAAGCAAAGAAATTGTATATCATGGTGATGTAGATACATCTGCACAAACTGCAACCGCTAACTCTATGCAACAAAACCTACAAGCTATGCCTGTATTTGGTGATTCAGGGGTTACTGTAGCTCGCACTGGTACCGATGAGTATACAGTTACTATGTCAGGTGACTCAGCAAACGCATATCATATTATGACAGGTTTCCCAACGTCTGGTACAACTAAAGCATTTACTTTTTCTAATTATACACAAGGCAATGACACGAAAGAAGACATATGGAGTGCTACAAGAGGTTATCCAAACTTAGGCGTATATGCACAGGGTAGACTATGGATAGGTGGCACAAGAGATAAGCCGCAAGTTTTGTTAGCTTCGCAAGTAGGTAACTATCTAGATTTTAAAGTAGACAAGGGCGAAGATACTGAGGGCTTTTTGTTTACTATGAATGGGGCTAAAAGCTCTATCGTAGATGTTACTGGTGGTCGTGGTGTTACAGTATTTACCGAGGGTGCAGAGTTCTCTATTACAGGAAATACACCTGCTACATTAGGTGCTGTGCAACAAACACAACATGGTAGCTTCAGTGAAAACGTACCTACAATAGCACTAGATGGGACTACATTGTTCATAGACCGCAATGGCAGGAGTATACGGCAGTTTGTGTTTGATCACAGAGAAGAGGGCTTTAGAAGTGTTGATATGTCTGTACTGTCATCACATTTGATTAACGCTCCCTTAGATATGGATGCAGTAACAAGCACTACATCTAATGACGCTAACTATGTATTCGTTATTAACGCTGACGGCTCTGCTGTCGTACTTAACACTTTAAGAGATCAAGACATTAATGGTTTTGTTAAGTTTGATTTAGTGCGCCCACCTGTAGATGCAAGTAACATACAAGGCAGTAATGTTAGTTTTGCAGGCACAACAGACAAGTATGTGCAGTGTGTATCAGCAAATAATATCATGCACGTTTTAGTTGATAATGGGACTCTAAGTTCTACACATACACAATATACCGTTGAGCGTTTAACATTTGATCATTTGTTAGATTCGAGCATTAAATTTGCGCCCAATTTGTCTGGTGGATATTATCACCCTGAGTTTTTAACTACTTCACAACATTTCAGCGACTCACAACCTAAGTATTTAGTTGCAGGTAACAGTGTATTACCATCACGATATTTAGTGGCAAACACTAATACAATACAGTTGACTGACTCAGAGCGGTTAATAAATGCTACTATAGAAATTGGTCGTAACTTTGTGCCTGAAGTAAAGCCTATGCCATTAAACACTGTGTTGCGTAGTGGCGATCAAACTCAGATGGCATTGAAGCGCGTAGACAGAATGAATCTTCGCGTATTAAACTCAGCAGGTGTTAATATAGATGGCGTAGCTGTTCCTGTAAGAGAGTTTGGTGATTCAGGTAGTAGTCCACTAAATACATCTTTAGTGCCGTCTACAGGAGTTATAGAAGACAATAACGGTGGAAACGGTTGGGGTAGAGAGGTTGTGCCAAAGATCACAGTGCCAGACCCAACACCATTCCATTTATTAGCAATAGATTACGAGATTAGTTCGTGAATGAAATAACAGCGCAAGATGATATATATAAGTTACAATCGTTAATGTTAAAAGGCGATACAATCGAGCTAGAGACGCGACACCACTTTAGTGATGGATTGTATGCCAGAGAGTTGTTTATCCCTGCAGGCGTTTGTTTAGTGGGTGCATTGCACAAGACTCGACATCTGTACACCGTAGTCAAGGGAAAGTGTAGAGTAGCTACACAATTTGAAAATATAGAAATAAAGGCACCATTTATGGGTGAGACTATTCCTAATACAAAGCGCGTTATATACGCAGAAACAGATTGTGTTTGGATAACATATCACCCAACAGAACTAACCAGTGTAGAAGAGATTGAAAAGGCTATATTAGAGCCAGAGGATATTTAAATGTCATTTGTAATAGCGGCAAGTCTTATGGCGGCAGGCAGTGTAGTGTCGGCATACGGTCAATATCAAACAGGCAAGGCGCAAGAATCAGAAATGAAGCGTCAAGCAGAAGAAGAAAAGTTGCGAGCGCAAACTGAAGAACTCGCTAGGCGCGAAGAGCTAAATGCTATTATTGCCGCTAATCAGGTTGCTATGGCTGTAAGTGGTATAAGTGGTGCTACACCTGAATCTGTGTCATTAGAATCTGCTCGAAAAACAACTACTAGCGAAGCGGCAGTAGCTCTCAGTGAAAGATTAAAGCAAGCACAGTTAGTTAGGCAAGGTGAGGCGGCTAAGTTTGCAGGCACAGTCGGTGCAACATCTAGTTTAATTAAAGCAGGTGCTGAACTTAGAAAGGTATAATAATGGCTATAAAACCTATTACAAGATATGGAAAGTTTACCCCTACTGGTGTAGATAAGTCAGGGGAAATGCGTATGAGAGCTTTGGCAGGTCTTGGAGAAGCCGTTTTTGACGTTACTCGTGACGCTATTAAAACTAAGCGTGAGCAAGAAGCTGTTGGTGAGGGAACTCAAGCAGGGTTAGAAGCTGCAAAAGATGGACAGCCAGTAGAACTTAAAAGCGCAACCAAGTTTGGCGGACAAACATATAATCAGTATTTCAAAAGATCATATAATGCTTCTGTATTAAGTGACGTTAAATTTAATGTTGCTAAAATACAAACAGAAAACTCTGATAATATTGCAGATTTTGACAGTAATGTTCAAGGTTATCTTGAAGGCGTTTTACAAGGAGTAGACCCACAGCTTGTTCCAGAAATACAACTACAAGCTAACGATTTAATAAGCAGAACAAGGGTAAATGTTTTAGGCAAACAACAAGAAAAAAATCTTAAACAAGCAGATGACATAAATGCTACTGTAGCTACAAATCTTTTGGATATGTCTTTAAAGCATATTAAAGATAGAGACGAACTGCAAGCAACTGAAACATACAATAATTATCTGTCGCACATGGAAGAGCAAAGAGAAAGGCTTGGCGATAATACAGTTAATACTGCAATACGAAATGCTACCGTTATTTATAAGTCGCAAGAGGCTCGCAGTGGCATACAAACACTATTAGAAAGCAATAAATATGTTGAAGCCTTAGATGTAGTTGAGCAAGTTCGTTTAGGAAACTATGTAGGATCACAGACATTTACTGTTGATGAGCAAGATCAATTAGCAACTTCTTTAACAAAAGATATATCAAGCTTTATGGGTCTTCAAGATTCACAATATGATATACAAAAAAAGAATCAAACTGTAAGACATGATGGCAATTTTGGCATGGCACTTACTAATCTTATGAATGGCGAATATGATTCAGGTAGCTTACAGGTATTGTTTGAGTCAAATGGTATTAGTGGCAGTCAGTATGCAACTCTGCTTAATACTTATAATACTCGTGGTCAAGGTGTAGATAATTTTTCAGTTATTGCCAACGTACAGTCTTTAATAGACTCTGATCCACAACAAGCTATGGCATTAATTGCAAGCAATGCAGGAACAAATTTAACTACTGATACAGCAATATCTTTAAATAGTGCCGCTATGGATTCGCAGACTGAAGGCGGAATATTAAATGATGCTACTACCAAGAGGTTTCAGGATTTAGTGTTTGCTACATATACTGTCACTGGACCTATGGGTTCTATTGATCAGGATAAATCACAAAGAAGAGCAACAGCAAAATTAGTATTTCAACAGCGCGTTCTTAATGGAGAAGATCCTGCTATAGTAGCTAGAGACCTTGTTAATATTGCTGAAATAGCAATGAATGATAGTACATATAAACAAGAAGTAGATAAACTTGATGCAAGGGGGTTAATCGTAGATGAAAATGACCCAAAATTTATTTCTAAACCAGAATACAATTCAGAAATGCAAAAGTTGCAGAATCAAAAGCAAGTGTATGATGCTTATGAAAATTACAAAAAGTTTGTCAAAGAAGATTTATTCAAACCTGCAGGGGCTAAGTAATGAGTGAAATTATAGATATAAATAAAATTAATCTTACTCAAGAAATGCCAGATGTAAATATTGAGGTTGAAGACAAAAATTTGAGTGGCGAGTTTCTTCTAAACAAAGAAGATTCTTTTGGCTTGAGGTATGACAAACTTAGAGCGTCAATAAAAAAAGAACCTACGTTCGTAGAAAAAACCACAGAAACAGTTAAGGATATAGCTACAGGTGTAAGCGACATACGCACTGGTATTTATCGCGGTGTTGGTAAAGCTATTGCAGAAACTATAGATACTGTTGAAACTTTAACTGGTCAACGAACTAATAGTAAAGAGCCACAAAACTTACTTGAGGCGGCATTAGCACATCCTGATTTTCAAACAAAAACTATGGCAGGCGGCATTGCAGAGCCACTAGCGCAGTTTGTTACTGGATTTATTCCTGCATCTAGTACTGTTCAGGCAGTTGGTAAAGGCGGCAAAGTTATACAGGCAATGACTGCAGGGGCTATTGCTGATGCTACTGTATTTGATGCACATGAAGCTAGATTGTCTGATCTTGTGCAAACTAGTCCTGCTTTGCAAAATCCTATTACTGAGTACCTAGCTTCTGATGAAGATGATTCCGTTCTTGAAGGCAAGTTTAAAAACGCTGTAGAGGGCGTTGTAGTTAGCAGTGCGCTTGAAGGATTGTTTAGGGGCGTTAGTGCTATTAAAAAGTATAGAGATGCTAAAAAAGAAGCTGAAGCTGAAGGAAAAACTGTACAAGAAAAAATAGAAGAAGATGTTGTAGAAGAGACAACAACTAAACAGCCAGTTGACGAAGAGTTTATCCCTTTTGAAGAAAAATTAGCAGATGAATCTGTTGAAATATCAGTACCTACATTTAAAGATGGTAAGGGGCAAGCACCAGATGAAGCCGCACAAAATATAAACTTAGGGCGATTAGAAACTGTTGATGATGTAAAAACCCTTGTAGACGAAGTAGCTAAAGCTGATGCAAAAGGCATTAATGCGGCAAGGCGAGAAGTAATTACTAATGTTGAGCTACCTAATCTTGCTAATGATTTAGGTATGACCCCTGATGAGTTGTTAAAACGCAGAAAGGGCGAAGCATTTAATGCAGAGCAAATACTAGCGGCTAGACAAATACTTGTAGCGTCTGGTGAAAACTTAATTAGATTAGCTAAAAAAGCAGCAACAGGTACAGATGCAGATGTTATTGTATTCAGAAAAGCTATGTCTACACACAGAGCTATACAGCAACAAGTGTCTGGATTGACTGCTGAAGCAGGTCGCGCATTACAGCAGTTTAACATTAAGTCAAAAAGCACTAAAGAGCAAAACAAGGCAATACAAGAACTGATAGATTCTTCTGGTGGTTTAGACAATAACAGAAAAATTGCAGAAAGCATGGCGTTACTTGATGACCCTAGACAAGTTGGTCGATTTGTTAGAGATAACCATAATGCTACTAAATGGGACATGGTGTACTCTGCATGGGTAAACGGATTGCTTTCAGGCATGGGAACACACGCAGTAAACATTTTGTCTAACACTGTAACCGCAGGCGTAAGCGTTATTGAGCGACAAGTAGCAGGCGTGTTTAGCAAAAACATTCCTATTACTGAAGCAAGCGCACAAGTTATTGGTGTGTTACAGGGCGCAAAAGATGGTCTTAGAATTGCATGGAAATCTTTAAAAACAGGCGAGCCTATTGACTACTTAGATAAAGTAGAAAACGTGAATCGCAGGGCTATTTCTGCAGAATCGCTTGAAAAAACTGGTATAGCAGGTCGGGTGGCTGATTTTATTGGCGGACTTATAAACATACCATCAAGGCTTTTAACTGCAGAAGATGCTTATTTTAAAACTGTTGGCTATAGAATGGAGCTACACGCGCAAGCACACAGACAAGCATTGCAAGAAGGGTTAAGTGGTAAAAACTATGCAAAGCGCGTACAAGAAATAATTAATGATCCGCCTGAAAACATTAAGCTAGAATCAATTAGTGCTTCACGAGTGCAAACATTTACAAATGAACTTACTGGCGGAATGAAAAAGTTTCAGCAAGGCAGAGATAACTATAAGTTATTCAAAGTAATTGTGCCGTTTTTTAGAACGCCTGCTAACCTATTAACTTATATGTTAGAAAGAACTCCTCTTGCCCCATTAAGTAAGCAGTTTAGAGACGATATAGCTTTAGGCGGTGCTAAAAAAGATTTAGCATTAGCGCGAATGGCTACAGGAACTAGCATAATGGGCATTACTGCTATGTATGCTATGAACGGCAACATTACTGGCGGTGGTCATACAAACAAAGAAATGATGGCAACTAAACGCGCTTCTGGTTGGCAACCATATTCTATTAAAGTAGGTGATAAGTATTATGCTTATAATAGGCTCGACCCTATTGGCGGTTTATTGAGTATGTCAGCTGATATAGTTGAAGTTCTTGGCGATGCAAATGATGCTGATGCAGATGAAGTTGCATTGGCGGCTACACTTTCAGTTGCTCAAAATTTAATCAATAAAAATTGGCTTATGAATGTGGCGGCATTTATTGATGCATTCGAGTCCGCTAGTATAGACCCAGATGCACAAAATCGTAATTTAGATAGATTCTTGCAAAGACTAGGTGGATCGGCTGTGCCAACAATAGTAGCTGACATTGAAAGAAAAATGGACCCAACAATTAGTGCTACCTATTCAGTTTTAGATAGAATTAAATCTAGGATTCCAGGATTTTCAGATGACTTGCCACCTCGCAGAAATATATTTGGTGAGCCTATTGTGCCAGAAGGCGGATTAGGACCTGATATTATGTCCCCTATTTACACTAGCACTGACAAGAAAGATAAAGTAATAGATGAGTTGGTTGTTAATGAAACGCCAATGCGTATGCCTCCTAGAATAATTAATGATGTTGAGTTAAATGCACAAGAGTATGACGATCTGATTCTTACTGTTGCAGGCATAGATACTAAAGGCAACACTCTAAAAGAAGAATTACAAAAATTGATTTCTTCTAACAAATACAAAAATGCTTCTGCAGGTGATGGTGGTGGCAGGCAGTTATTATTGCAATCAACAATATCTTCATACACTAGAAAAGGTATAGAAGAGTTTAAGAAAAATAATCCTAGAGTTGACGATGCTGTTACAAGCGCACAACAAAAAGCCACTGACAAACGATTAGGTAGAGACTAATGACAGTTACAGCAAACACAACTAGAAACGATTACACAGCAGGTTCAGCCCAGAGTGTATATAACTATACGTTTCAGCTTAACGAAGCGGCTGATGTCGATGTATACCTCGATGGTGTTAAGCAGACGTTAAATACCCACTACACTGTACAAAATGTAGACAATGCTACTGGCGGTACTATTACGTTTACTTTGGTAGACGCAAATAACAACCCTATACATCCTACACAAGGTGCTGTAATTAACATTGTTATGGCAATGGATTTAGATAGAGATACTAACTATCAGCCTAGTGGTGCGTTTTTAGCCGCAGATGTCAACAATGATTTCGATCGTCTATGGCATTCTACTAACCAACAGCAGACAGCAATCAATCGTAGCTTACGGTTAAAAGATACTGACGTAACTACGTCTAGCATGGAGTTGCCTTTGAAGGATGACCGTAAGGGCAAGCTATTAGGATTCAATGTTGTTACAGGTGACCCTGAAGTGTCTATAGCTGGCAACAATTCTAGCTGGGATCTTGCCTATGACAACATGATTGTGTCTGCCGCATTTACAGGTGGTAGTTACACGCTTACACAGCAGGATGGCGGCACTATATCCACTAGTTTGGATGGGCGTTATTTACCATTAGCAGGAGGCACTTTAACAGGTGATTTTAATGTAGGCTTTAACAAGCTAACTGTAGGAAGAGTTGAAATAGAAGGAGTTATAGGAGATCACTCTATTATTAAAGAAACAGGTGGAGGCGATTTATACCTTCAAGGCACTAACCTAAAACTGCTAACAGGTACTGGTTCTGAAAGTTTCATAGAGTGTATAGCAGATGGTAATGTAAATATTTATCATGATGGTACTGCAAGGCTATCCGCTACATTTGGGGGGGCTTCTGTCAATGGTGGTTTGACTGTCTCTGGTACGCTTGATGCTTCAGGCTACAATGATAGCAACTGGAATGATGCTTACAACAATAAAATTACAGCAGTCAACTATTCTGGTTCAACCCTTACTCTTACTCAACAAGATGGCGGTACATTAACTACTACTATTAATAGTGGTGTATCGCAGTGGACAACTACTGGCAATAACATTTACTACAACACTGGAAACGTAGGCATAGGTACTGATCTTCCTACACATAAATTAGACGTTGCGGGTCAAATAAAAGCCGATGATGCTGTCCACATACAAGGTACTGGCTATGCTCGATTAGAAGTTGGCGGTGGCACAGGCGCATTCATTGACCTTAAAACACCTGACAGTGATGATTATGATTTAAGAATGATTCACGATAGTGCGGGAAGTAAATTTATTTCCCCTAATGCTGACGTAAAATTTGATGTAGGCGGTCAGCTTAGAACAATAATTAAGGCAGGGGGCAACGTAGGCATAGGTACTGATAGTCCTGTAGGTAACTTACACATTAGCTCAGGCACTTCAGGAGATGCTACGTTAATTCTTGAAGCCGATACTGATAACAACAATGAAGCAGATAATCCTAAAATACAATTACGTCAAGATTCAGCTGCTGTAAATGGCGAAATTTATATGGAAGGAAACTCAGCAACGGCTGCTGTAGCGACTTTATCTAATGCTTTAGTATTGGAAGCAAGAGACACTAACGGAAACAACCATATACAGTTTGTAACTGGCGGAGCTAACTCAACATCCTCACAAGGCACTACGAGGATGACAATTAAAAATGATGGCAAGATAGGTATAAATACTACTTCTCCTGCAAGCACACTCCATGTAAACGGTATTATAACTTCTACTGCTAACCCTGTGTTCAAAAAAAATGTACCTGTTATTGAGTTTCGTTCACCTGATGGAACTAATGGCATGAACATCAAGGCGAATCTTAGTAATGATACTAATCATGGTTTGCAGTTTGAAGATGTAAATGGCTTAAACAAAGTAGTAGTTGGACCTACTGGTGATGTAAGTTTCTACAACGAGACAAACGATACTACAGCTAAATTTAGATGGGATGCTTCTGCTGAAAGATTAGGTATAGGTACTAATAATCCTAATAAAAAGCTACACGTTAAAGATGGCGATATTCGCATTGAATCTACTTTTCCTCGCTTGTTCCTTACAGATTCTAATAATAATTCAGATTTTTCTATTATTAACAATAATGGTAAATTCAGTATTTATGATGATACTAACGCTACGTACCGTATGGCAATTGACTCAGCAGGTAAAGTAGGTATAGGGACTAATCTTCCTGATGTCAAGCTAGACGTAGAAGCTACACAAGATACTGTAGCTAATATTTTGTCTAACGGTTCTTATGCGGCTAAATTCAGCTCTTCAACTACAGGCGATGCAGGTAGAACGCAAGGTATTCTTTTGTCAGGTGTAAACGCTAATACTAGAGGTGTTGCGTTGTTGGCTGAAGCGCAATCCGAGGCTAATGCACATGACTTTGTTATAGCTACAAGTGCGCTTAGTTCTACACCTACAGAAAGTATGCGTGTTACCTCATCAGGCAAAGTAGGTATAGGCAACACTGATCCCTTTTATCTCCTTGATATTTATGGCACAACTGCTGTAAGCGCAAGATGCCAAACCAACACAACAGGAGCATTAATAGCGTTTAAAGATGCAACAGCAACAGAGGTAACTATACCAGCAGCAGTTGGTGGTATAGGTAATCAGCTTAGCTTTGTAACTAACAACGCAGAAAAAGTTCGCATTGACTCATCAGGCAATGTAGGTATAGGTACTGATCTTCCTGCGGAAAGGCTAGACATCGTTGGTAATATTGGAGTAACAGGCACAGTAGATGGTCGTGATATTGCTACAGATGGTACTAAGTTAGATGGTATTGATGCTAGTGCTAATAACTATACGCTACCTGTTGCAACAGATGCCGTTACAGGGGGCGTAAAATTAGGAAGCAATACAACAAGCAATGTTGCTCCTAATAGCGTTTCTACTACTGCAAGCAGAACATATAGAGTACAGAAAAATGCTTCTCAGCAGTTAATGGTAAATGTGCCGTGGCAAAATACAACCTACACAGTAGGTGATGGTGGGTTAACAACAAATGATTTTACTAACGCTGACCACACTAAGTTAAACGGTATTGAGGCTAACGCAACCGCAGACCAAACCGATGCAGAGATAAAGACAGCGTACGAAAACAATGCAGACACTAACGCATTTACCGATGCTGACCATACAAAGTTAAATGGTATTGATGCAGGAGCGCAACAATGCTCTACAGGTAATGTAACTTCTGCAGGTGCGCTTATGGATAGTGAGCTTGCAAATATTACTGCTGTTAAACAGTTAAATCAAAATCTAAATACTACGAATAGTGTTACATTTGGTAGTTTGCAAATTAATAATGGCACACCTGTTATTAGTATGAAAACCAACAGTGCTACTGTAGATGATTTTAGAATTTCTGTTGATAGCTCGTCTGGTGATATTACATTCCAAAATCACACAAACATGGGTGATCAAAGCGGTACTGTTACTAACTTTATGAACTATAATCAATATGGTTTAGCGTTAGGAAATAATGGTGCGAACACATCATCACAAAATAATGGTGTTTCTGTAAGCGGAGTTTTGTACGCTAACAATAGTTTTCAGTCTACTGGTACTATTACTGGCAACAGTACAATGACTGTTTCTGGAAATGTAAGTTTAGCTACAGGTGTTGGCTCTACTTGTCAGATTGCCACACAAGGTGGCGGTGTTACTATGGGTTACATAACCGAAGATAATACTATTAATGGCAACACTACTTGTAATCATAACCTTACTGCTCTTGGCGATGTTGTACTAGGCAGTGCTACAAACGACACACGCATACAAGGTAATTTAGATGTAACAGGAAGTATTAATTCATTAAATCAGACATCTTTAAATATTGTAGATGGACAGATAACAATGAATCATGGATATACTGGAACTGCGCCATTAAATTTAGATATTATTTCTGAGCGCGGTAGTTATACAAACGCAATGTTACAGTGGAATGATTCTAATCATAAGTGGCTTTTGTTTAGCCCTAGTGCAACTACAACAAGTTCAGTAACTCCGTCTGCTATCTTAACGCCAGCTAACATTTCAGATGAGATAACACAACTCGCGCTCGATAGTGGTTCAGCAACAGCACCAGCCTATACTTTTGATGGCGATACTAACACAGGTATGTATAGCCCTGCGGCAGACACTTTAGCATTTTCTGAGGGCGGTGCGGAGAGAATGCGGATCAATTCAGCAGGAAAAGTGCTTATTGGAACGACATCTCAAGGGGCTTATAGTGCAAAATTGCGAGTGTCTGGTGGGCGCATCGAAGGATCTGGTTATATCGCTACTGGAAATAGTAGCTTATTTCTTCAAGGCGGCTATCAGGGATCTCCTACTATAGAGTGCAGAAGTTATAGCAGTTATTCTTCTACTACACAGAATATTATGAAATTCGCGAACCTTACAGGCACACTGTTTGGCTCAATAACTATTACAGGATCATCCACATCATTTAACACAACATCTGATGAAAGACTCAAAGAAAACATTATTGACGCAGTTGATGCTGGAAGTAAAATTGATGCAATTAGAATTAGACAGTTTGACTGGAAAGGTAATGGCGAACATCAAGACTACGGTGTAGTCGCGCAAGAGTTACAATCAGTTGCACCTGAAGCAGTATCTGAGGGATACGATGAAGAAGATATGTGGAGTGTAGATTACTCCAAATTAGTACCAACATTAATCAAAGAAATACAATCACTACGCAACAGAGTTGCACAATTGGAGAACGACTAAATGAACTTTACAATATCAACACTTGAAAGTAATACAGATGGCGGTGTAATAGTTGCGCATTGGCGAGTAAACAAAGCCTCTGGTGAAAACGTAGCTACTTCATACGGCTCTATTAGCTTTACTCCAAATTCATCTGCTGAAGGCTACACCAATTATGATGCCTTGACGGAAGAAAATGTGGTAGGATGGGTGCAAGGCGCATTAGATTTAGAGGCATTAGAGGCTTCTTTAGACGCTGACTTAGCTGAACAAGCTACACCAACAACTATTATAGGAACTCCGTGGTAATGATTACTATTGATGATAAAGAATATACAGAAGAAGATTTAGATGAGGGTCAAGTTTTGCAGGTGCAAAGAATAAATGCCTTGCGAGCTGAACTAAGTCAGCTAGAAATGAGATCACAAGAGCTTAATGTACTCATAAGTGCGTATGCTAATTCAATAAAAGAAAGTTTTGCTGAGGAATAATAATGTCAAACTTAGAGCCAAGAGTTAGCAAGTTAGAGTGGCGTGTAGATAATCACTCTAATCAACTCACAAGGTTGCATAATCAAACGTCTGAACTAAGAGATGAGTTACACAATATTAACAAATCACTACTTCAGATTAAGTGGTTAGCACTTGGCGTTGGGCTTGTAATAGTGGGTGAGTCTCTTGGCTTAGGTGGCATGATGAAGATTCTGGGAGTATAGTATGTGGCAAACACTCATAGGTCCAGTTGCTAACCTTGCCAGTGGATACCTTAAAAACAAGGCAGAAGAGAAACAAGCAAAGCATGAGGCTAAGATTAAAGTCATACAGAATGATTCTGATTGGGAATCTAAAATGGTGGACGCTTCTGCTAACTCTTGGAAGGATGAGTTTTGGACTATAGTGTTGTCTGTGCCTATATTTATGATTGGTTACTCTATTGTTTTAGGTGATCCAGAGATTGTAGATAGAGTAGAGCAGGGGTTTGTTGCTCTTTCAGGGTTGCCTGAATGGTATCAGTATCTATTGTTCATAGCTATATCTAGCTCGTTTGGCATTAAGGGTGTATCTAAGCTAATGAGTTTGCGTAAGTGAGACTACTGTTACTTTTGCTTTCTGTGTCGGTGTATGCGTCAGACAGCCAGCAGAACGGTGATCTAAACAACAACACACAAGACTCTACAGTAAATAGTAATAATGTTACGACAAGCACGACAACTCAAAATGTAGGCGCAGGGGCAGGGAAGCCCAACCCAGTAAACACTGCTATAAGTCCATCACTTATGTCATCAGGTCAGGATACTTGCCTGCGTTCAGCTAGTGGCGGTATGCAAATAGATGTATTAGGCATCAATGGTGGGCGTTATGTGCAAGATGAAGAGTGTAACAGAAGGAAGGACAGCAAAGTTTTAAAGGACATGGGTATGTCTATCGCGGCAGTAAGCCGTATGTGTCAGAACAACAATAACTGGACAGCCATGTTTATTGCAGGAACACCATGCCCGATACTGGTTAATGGGCGCATGGTCTTTGGCAAGAATGCTTTTATAGCCATGAAGAATAACCCGACATTATTTATTCCTGACTATAAAGATAAAGAAACACACTACAATCAACTACTAGGAATAGGGGTAACAATAGATGAAGAAGATACTAGCGACAATCTTAGCGTGTCTGAGCGTTTCCGCCCAAAGTCTTGATGTATCCAACTTAGTTCATACAAGTCAGGGCATTGTCGACACATTTGACTCAGGCATTCAAAGAGTATCTGCACTACAAACATTATCTGATCAGGGATTGATTGCACCTGATAGTGTGGTCGATGACAGCAAGCTAACTTACGAGCAAGCTAAAGCCTACAATGATGCTTTACAAATGACAACGCAAGCAGTCTATACAATGACCGCTAACGAGTTTGTAGATGAGCAAGTAGATCAGGCTAAGATGGAACTTAATACGGCTGTAAGCGCATTTGTGGGCGCGTCAGAGGTATTGATTAAAGCTGTTGTTGTTAATGACATGGCAGTAGAGACAGAAGAGAGTGGTGACGCTGTACAGGCTCAAGAGATACAGTCATTTATTGCTAACAATGATGTTGAGATTACTGACACCCATGTTGATGCCTACAATGATTCGTTAGATGCAGTGGAAGAAACAGCCCAGACCTTTGCCGCATTCGTGGCAGTACAGAATGATGAGGGTTTAGTGCAGGATATGCAAGCAGAAGTAGATATGATGGGTGATGACTTTATGAATGCCTATGATGCGTCATTTGATTCATCTACTGGGTATGCTTCTTTGTCATTTCATACGACTAACGTGGTTATGATGTACAGCTTAGAGGGTGCATTTGTAAGTGCGGCTGATGTGTTGGGCGCAGGGCGAGAGGGTGAGTTCTATCAGACTGGACCAACTGCTGACGATTGTTTTTACTGTGAGGAATACTAGTGCTTGCTGATACAGAAGTTAATATAGGTGGTACTAAACTTAAAGGCGTGTGGATTGCTATAGTCCTGACGATAGGTACATCCATAGGCGGTACTGTATGGACAGCCAGTAGTTTGTACTCAAGACTAGAGGCGGTAGAGTCTATAAAGATACCTGATACTACTGAGATGCAAGAGCAACTTGTGGCTTTGGGCGGTAATCTTGAGACTATCATGGAGCGTCAGAAGGAACTCATAGCCTTACAGGAAAGAGTTGTTGATGTAGAGAAGCTAGTCACTGAGATGCAGGTTACTGTAGAAAAAGCTAAACTTGCTACAGAGAATAGTGATAAGATACAGGGTAAGTTAGATAAGATTGACAAGGAAGTAGAGTCGCTCTGGCAGGGCATGGACTTTTTAGCTAATCCGTATCGAGGTGAATAATGTTTAAGTATTTCAAGTTGAGTGAGTTTGACTGTCAGTGTACTGGCAACAATGAGATGAAAGAAGAGTTCATCCATAAACTAGATGAGTTGCGCGAAGCCTGTGGGTTTAGCTTCAACATCACATCTGGATACCGTGACCCATCACATCCCATCGAGGCTCGCAAGTCTAAAGCAGGTACACACGCACAGGGTATAGCGGCAGACATTGCTGTAGCTAACGGTGCAGAGAGATACAAGATTGTTAGTGAGGCTATGCGTTTAGGGTTTACTGGAGTTGGTGTTGCTAAGACGTTCATCCATGTAGACATCCGAGAAACTACACCAGTGGTCTGGCAATACTAAGACAGTAGGGATTTACGTCTGGTTTTCTTTCTGATCTTTTTAGGCTGAGAGCTGAACTGTTTACCTGCGGCAGTATCTCTTCTCTTCTTCGCAGATGTAGCGGCATACTCTTGAGGTGATAGGGCTTGTCTTGCCTTTCTTGGCAGGTATCTTTCCCCTGTAGCCTTTGGACCTTGAGTGCTAGGCTTACCTGACTTAGTTCCCCAGTCCTGTTTAGCCCACTTTTTGAGGCTACGCTGTGATTTAGCAAGCATTACTTGTACCCACCGCCCTTAGCTTTGTACATACGAGCAAGCATCTGCGCTTTACGCGCTGACCATTGACCTGCACCACCACCTTTGCTACCTGCCTTGATTCTATTAAACAGGTTTTTACGCATGGTTGGCTTAGTGTAATTACCTGCCGCGTTTACTGCCATTGCCCATTCCTAGTAATGACTTCTTTTTTTTCTTTGGCGGTCTGCCTACTTTAGAACCGTATGTACCTTTACCGTATGGCATGGTTATCTCCTACCATTTAGATTTATTTGCCCAGTATGCCGCAGACATTTTGCCTTTAGCGATGTTCTTAGCGTGTCGAGCTTTGAATGATTTGCGTCTTGCCTTATCTTTAGCAGACTTTGGATTACTGCCTGCTCCTGATACGCCTTGTTGACCGTAGCGAATTGTTTTTACTTTATCGCCAGACTTTGCCACCACTACATGAGACTTAGTAGGGTGTGATGGTGTGCGTTTAGGTTTGTTATAACCTGATACGCCAATTCGTTTTAATAGAGACTTAGACATTCCCCAATTATACCAAAAAAAAGCCCCATCATCGACCAGAAATGGTTTAATCAGGGGCTAAACTACACTTACTTACTAGGGGAAATATTATTCTATATCAAACATCTCAGGATGTTCAAGACTTAATTGCTCTTCTGTTGGAGGCTCTATATGCTCTGCTACAGACTGCTCAACTTTATCCCACAGTTCTATAATCTGTTTTCTAGCATAACCACTTGCATTGCGGTACACAGCCGCAGTTATTACATTGATTAACTCTTCACGTATATCAGTTAATCCGTACTGATCTATTCTGTCAAACATGATTCCCAATATTTCATCTTCCATAGTACACCTCAGTTATAGCTGACTGGTTCATAGTTTTCATCTTGATCCATCTTTTTAAACTCTTCCCTGTAATGCTTTGCTATTTCTTTTCTTAACTGCTTGTTGGTCTTCATCAAGACCTGCCACTTCTCTCTTAGCATCTCCATGTGACCCTCACCCAATGTATCTTCCAACCATGCTGTAAACTCTAGTGGGTTAGCAGTAAACTTCATGTGGCAGTAGTGGCACAGACACACCGCATTGTCCATTGACCACCTAACTGACTTAGCCGCCCTTCCATAGATGTGAGCGCATTCCATTCTTGCATCTACCTTTTTGCAGTGTTCACATACATGACCTGCTTTCTTCCTAACTACATCACTGAACCACTTGTCTGCCGCATCACGCCTTATCGCCATTCTTAAAGTCCTTTGTAGGAAATGTAACATACAGTTTGTACTTCTCTGCTAAGTGTCGGGTAATAGTTTCAGCTACTAACGATACCTCATCTGTAGACAGTTGCCTACTACTCTCATCCTTTTCAGGATACATGGCTCGCTGAACTGTCATCCATATTAAGTCCATGACGCTACGGTCTGTCCACGGTGCTTCAATATCTTTTGTTAGAACAGGACTGCTTATAATGCAAGGAAACCCTGCATCATTGCACCGCTTGGCTATCTCCTTACAGAATACCCACATAGCATTGTTTTGCTTAATACTTCTAGGCTTGCCTAGCTTGTATTCAAACGTGATGTACTTATGTTTTTCATACATCTGCTCGACAAACTCCTTGTACATTGTAAGTTTCTTAGGGCAGTTGACAGTCCAAGCCGCACCATTCATAACGCTAACCTCATATACTTATTCATCATAATTTCTGACTGTGTTTCACACCTTTTGATAGTACACTCACCAACAATATAGTTTGACTTAGTTCCATCAAGATTTGTAAACGGCTTTCTTTTTGGGACAAGCTGTAAGTCAGTTATTACTTTCTCACCATTTTCCTTTAGCTTGTTCTTCACCATGCGAGACCTAAGTGTATGTTCACTTAGTCCTGTTAGCTTACTCATATCTTCATAACTATAAAAGTTACCAGTAACAAACTTATCACTATCAGTTCCTACATACTTGTAGGTTTTAGTTCCGCCATGTGTTTTTGTAGTCATTGTGTACTCCTAGTTAGCCCATGATCTATCGGTTAATGCGACTTCAATATCGCGTTTCTTTATTTGATCAGGTGTTTTAGCCGCCTTAGTTAGTGTAGGGGATTCAACCTCATCTTCCCATCTTGCATTGTTTAAATAAGTTGCCGCATGAGGGATGAATGTTTTGTTGGCATCACTCCACTCGCCATGTTTAATTCTCAATGAAATGTTCTTAGCTATCATCATCACAGTATCGTCATTTAGTTTGAGTTTATCCCATGCTTTCCTTGCCTGTGCCTTGCCAACCTTTCTTGGGTAAACAGTCCAGAATGATTCAAAATGATCTATATTATTAACTGTAATATTAGATGTAGTATTAACTGTATTATTATCCTTAAACTTTTCTTTAATACCCCCAT
>Ga0187218_1000194_pt1 | contig 18255 bp, 22 predicted proteins | sample 14SPOviralmetaG_FD_130167 | JGI IMG/M metagenome (GOLD analysis project Ga0187218, IMG submission 130167) | Marine viral communities from the oligotrophic San Pedro Time Series (SPOT) site, San Pedro Channel, CA, USA - 14 SPOT_SRF_2010-08-11... | ecosystem: Environmental > Aquatic > Marine >...
CGGGGCTTTCGATCTCTGCTCTGCGAGCTTCGGTGCACCGCACATCAGGCAAAGGCTTTGGTTCGTGGCCGACACCGACAACCCGAGATCACAAGGGTGGATACCAAGGGGGTCGGATACGCAACGGCAAGATCAGCACGGACACGTTGGACGTAGCGGCACAACTGACAGGGTGGCCGACACCGATCAGTTCGACAGGAGGTCCAACGAAAAATCCCAACAACTCAAGGGGAGGACAAGGGGGAAATCCTTTGGCCTCAACAGCGGCTCTATCGGGATGGACAACGCCATCAGCGACGGACGGCACGAGGGGAGGTTCGGGGATCACGGACGGAATGACGGGGAGCAGTCTGACCCAGATGTCGAAGATGGCAGGACCAAGCCGACTAACGGCGCATGGTCAGATGCTGACTGGCTCTTGTGCCGAGATGGAAAGTGGAGGCCAGTTAGACCCGAGTCATTCCCGTTGGCTCATGGGGCTACCGCCCGAGTGGGACGACTCCGCGCCTACGGAAACGCCATCACGGCGCAAGTCGCGCAAGGGTTAATTGAAAGTTACATGGAGGTTCGATGATGGATAACAAAGATTATGAACGTCTTGAGTCTTTGTTACGAAAGGCAAAAGATCCTGCGTGTTCTTTTGAGGAGGCATCTATCTGTCGAAAGAAAGCAGACGAACTTATCAAGAAACTTGGTGAGCACAGAGCATCGAAAGAAAAGATATTTCTGAAAGGATTCTATGCGAAGGAACCGAAGGGCAAACCTGCGTGGGTATTGTTTGATCTAAGTATACACAGAGAAGATTTCATTCAATGGCTACAAGAACAGAAGGGCGAGTGGATCAATGCACAAGTCTGTCGAAGTAGGAGCACAGACAAGTGGTACGCTGAAGTAAATCAATGGGAGAAGAAGGATGGATAAATGAAAAAATATGGTGAGATTGAAAAAGGTATTCCGATTTCAAATAGAACAAACGCTAAGTATGTGGAGATAGCAAAACAAATGGAAGTGGATGATAGTATCCTTTTTAAAACAGATAAGGAAGCAACGTCCTTGGTGAATGCAATTAGGTTAACACATGGAAAATGCATTAATGGCACAGCCACAGTCAAAGCGTTTGCAAAAAGGATGGAACACAACGGATGGAACAGTACAACTGTTGGCTACAGAGTTTGGAGGATAGCATGATAGATGACAGAGTATGTATGCACTACGTCGTGGATCGATTGGAGGGTTGTCTTGACGAGAGATACGATGACAAGATCCGCAAAGCGATAGAAGACTTTAAACGAGAATGCATCTATAATCTGGGTGTGAACACAAGGATCAAGAGAAAAGGAGAAGACTAATGATTAAGGAATTTTGGAAGAAGCTAACCAGTAAACGTCAAAGTAACAAGGCACTCACGCGCAAGGAGCAAGTCCTGGCTGAACTCGATCGAGGTGCCGGAACCGCTCGGCAATTGTCAGACCGCATGGGTTTAAAGCTATCGATTGTGCGTCCGCAACTATCTGCTTTGCATAACAAAGGTTTGATTCGGGATACTAATATAGACGCAGGAGCCGAGGGCGTGTGGGAGGTGGTCAAGGATGCTTAAATACTTTACGTTCATGGTCTTGACTTACTTTGTCCAAGGCGAACAAACGACACACAACATATTGTTTCCTAGCTATGACGCTTGTAGTTATAGCAAGGAAGCTATGTATGCCATCATGGAATATCAACATGATTCGGTGTTGATACATTGCAAGGGTACTGATGTTGCATCCAACAAACTGGTCAAGCCAAGGGCAAGGCCGTGATGGGTGATGAATCACTAAGCCCTGCACAGAAGTTTGAGTATCGGTTTTTAAAACAACAGGTCAACAGCTTGGAGGAAGAACGTTATAGATACGATGCCAGACCTAACATACAACAAGACTTGTTTCATGCACGAGAAGACTTAAAATCTTTTGTATCTAAACTTAGGATGAACGGAGTAAAGATATGACAAAATGGACTAAAGAAGATAAGGAATGGTTAGGATACAAACGCAAGATGTCCGTTCAAAACAAAGATAAAATCAGTTTATCTCAACCACCATGGGAAAATCGTGAGGCCAACGCGGGGAACAATCTTTCACCTTTACCCAAGGTGAGCGTCAGCCTCAGTGAGGAGAATAAATGGACGAAAGATTAGAATCAATAACAGAATTACTACAAAATAGACAAAAAGAACTTGACGATATAGAATGGGATGATCCCCAAGATCCGAGGATTGAGGGGTTTGTTCGTAAGATTTTAGAATACAAAGAAAAACTTAACAAAGGAGAGATATATGACCCAAGGTTTTAACACTACTGCCATGCCTGTTTTTGTTGACGGGATAACAGAATCAAACAGTGCGTTCGGTGCAACCGAGTCAGGGGAGGCGGTGTTCTTTAACACAAGAATTGTACAACGCATGAGCCTGGAGGAAGGGCAAATGGTTTACGCACATTGCATTCCAAACTACGAGGACAAGAGGGATCAAATACCTTGGCGTTGCATCCGAATTGAAGAGGGGATGGATAGTGATGCAGTGGAAGGATACCTCCACGCGGTGGCTCGTGAGGATCGCAAGGACAAGAAGCACAATATCGCTGTCATGAAAAAGTTCTTTGAGGAGAACGACGAAATCTGGACAGTGGAAGAAATCGCAAGCGAAACAAAACTAAGTGAAGAGGAGGTGGAATCTGCGATTCAGCTGCGCCCAGATCTTTTTAAAGAAGTGACGGCATATGTATTTGTAAGTTAGTGCCACATAGTATACAAGTAATAACAAAAAGGAGACAAGTATGCCGAGAAAAAAGATGAATGATTCAGACAAACAACAATTTCAGAATGTTGGGTTGTTGAAAGAAGATCATGATGCGCTTCGTAAGATATCAAAGCACGAGCAAAGATCCATGGCTCGTCAGTTATCTGTCATGATACGGAAAGCTGTTGATGAAATGCAAGCTGCATGATAGAATAATCCAACTGCTCGATGGGAAAGATCCATGCCTGTGGTCTTTCACTTAAACTGACCCCCTAACTGGGGGTCTTTTTTTTAGGCCACTCACCTTTTTTGTATCCTCTGACTTCGGCAAGTCCAGCAGAGCCACGGGGTTTAAGGTTGGAACAGAATGCTTTGGCTACATCAAAATCAAGACCAGTCATTTCTGCCAGTTCTTTTGCTGCTGTTTCGCGGGAAGCGTATCCGGTTGCACGTTCTACCATAAGCTGTGTTACTTTTTCGGGGTCAAACTTAGCCACTGCTTTGCCTCCTCACCTAATACCTTTGCACCTATGTCTATCTTTGCACGGAGTGCTTTGACAATCTGTTCATCTATTGTGCGTTCAGTTATCAAATCAACATAGGTCACGTTGTTCTTCTGTCCAATCCGATGGGCTCGATCCTCTGACTGGATACGAGTTTCAAGATTAAAGTCATTAGCATAGTAGACCACCAGGTTAGCTTCGGTCAATGTCAGACCATAGCCTGCGGTTGCAGGATTACCAACAAAACATTTCAATGGGTGGTCTGGATTCTGGAAGTTTATAATAATATTATTTCTATCTTCGTCTGAGGTGTCCCCGTAGTAGGCAGCTGCGTAACCTTCGCCGTAGTTTTCATTGAGTTTAGATACAATCTGTTGGATGTCATATCGAAACCGAGACCAGACAATAACTTTACCATCGTGCTCCTCAAGTATTTCTTGCAGTGCATCCATACGTTTTGATTGAAAGTAAACCATGTCACCATCATCGGTCTTGAGATGTCCCGATAGGATCTGTTGCAACCGAAGCATCTGTGTGATGACAGCAGGAGCCGTACTCATCTCTCCATTTTCCAACAGAACCATGGCGTGTTTACGGATCTGGTTGTACATACTTACTTGTTCTGCGGTCATGCCTACATATCGGACAGTATATATTTTATCTGGAAGATCGAGGCAGTCCTTTTTCAGAACACGATAGCTGAAATGGTCTATCTTTGCTGTGAGTTCATCCAAGTTGCGGTATCCGACAAGCTGTTGGAATGCGTGTGATCCCATAGTCTTGCGTACCATTATGGCGTATCGATGTTGGAATGCGTAGTATGAGTCGTATCCCAAGAGACCTGGACGGAGGAACTCAGTCTGCGAATATATATCCATTGGTGATTTGGTGATGGGAGAACCAGTCAGAAGCCTACGATATTTGAAGTGAGCTGCAATCTTCATGAGTGCTTTGGTTCGTTTAGCTTTGTGGTTCTTGATAGTTGTGCTTTCATCTATAGCAATCATGCCATGGGTGCCAAGTTTTCTTGCCATCCACTCGCCACCGTTCCTGCCTTTGGGCGTGGAGAATGATTCGACATTCATTACAAAGATGGTCAGACCTTCGAAATGATCCTTGACTGAGCGCATCTCTTCCTGTTGACTTTTATTGGGGGAGGCTACCCATCGAATCACTCTATAAGGTATGTCATCAGACATATGCTCTGGGATTTCTTTTGATACCCAGTTACGATACACACCCTTTGGCGCAATGATCAAAGCAAAGTTTATCGCTCCCTCCAAGTACAACATACCCATGTTGTCGATCAAAACCTTGGACTTACCTGTTCCCATTTCCATGAACAGGCCAAACTCCTGACGATCCCAACCAAGTTTCAATGACTCGAGTTGGTGGTTAAATGGTTTTAATTTAAATTTGTAGTTGACATCCATTACATACCTCCACTAATGTCTATACAGTGGATAGCACGAGGCGTCCACATAAATCAACCCTGAAGAGGAAATACTTGTAATGGCGAACGATGAAATATTCGAAGACATCTTTGACGAGGCTAGTGCGTTAAAGAAAATAGACACAAACACTAGCAAGACTCTGAGTTCATTGGTTCGAGATATGAGAGAACTTGAGGAGAAGATTGAGGATTCTGAAAACCATTTGAAGAATCTAAAGTCTCAGAAACATTCGTTAGCTGCGGAACAAATCCCAATGCTGATGGATGAGATGGGTGTAGATCGGATCGATGTAGATGGTCTCACTGTTTCAACTAAGCTACAAGTTCACGCATCTATACCAGTTGCGAGAAGAGAAGAAGCTTATACCTGGCTACGAGAAAACAATTTAGATAGCATCATAAAGAATGATGTGACTGTTTCTTTTGGTAAAGGTGAAGATAATATTGCAGGAGACGTTGTTGGTTTGCTGCAAGACAAAGGTTTTGATCCGAAGACCAAGACCCACGTTCATGCATCAACGCTCAAAGCGTTTGTGAAAGAGCGTATTACAGATGGTAAACCAATAGACCTTGACTTGTTCGGGGCATACTCAATGAACACTGCGGAAATAAGGAGGAAATAATATGAACACAGCAGTCGCAAAAACAAAAGGTGTGGAAGTTAGCACCGAGTTAATGGATGATATTTTTTCAGATGCGGGGGCAGGATCTTCTTTTGCCGCTGATGAAATGACCATGCCGTTTATCCGGTTGGCACAACAAATGTCACCCCATGTAAACAAAAACAAACCTGAGCACATCAAGGGTCTTGGTGCAGGAGACATCTTCAACAACCTGACTGGTGAATACTGGGACGGATCAGAAGGTATGCGTGTCGTTGCTTGTGCAACCGTTACAAAGTACACCGAATGGGTGCCCATAGATGATGGTGGTGGATTTGTTGGTGAGTTACAGCCAAACGATCCAGTCATTCAACAGTGTATACGGGAGGGTAATAAAGAGATCCTTCCAAACAAAAACGAGATGGTCAAAGCTGACAACTACTATGTGTTGTATCAAACCGCAGATGGGGCGTGGAACCCTGCTGTCTTGGACATGAAGATTACGGCGTTGAAAGTGAGCCGTCGTTGGAAGTCACAGATTAATCTGCAAACAGCCAAGCATCCAAAGACTGGTCAAGTTATAAAGCTTCCGATCTTTGCAAACATCTGGCGTGTGTCTTCTGTTGAAGAGACAAACAAAAACGATCAGTCATATGCGAACTACTCTGTACAACTTGAGGGTCGCATAAATGAAACAGACTTGTATCAACAAGCAAAGGCTCTGTTCGTCTCAGTACAAGACGGAGAAGTGAAAGCTGCTGCACCAGAGGAAAAAGCAACTCCTTATTCCTCTGATCAGAGTGTGGATGAGGACAACGAAATCCCATTCTAGGTAGCCTGGGGGGACAGTACTCCTATTCTGTCCCTCTTTTCATTTGGAGCAGTTATGTCACAATCAAAAAGACTGCTTGCCGCCTTTGTCGGGGCTAAAAACGCACATGGTACAACTGTCGTTGGTCGCACAAATCGTAACGGTAAAGCAGAATCACAGAGCAGAATTATCAGGGAACCTCTTACCGAAGAGTTAGTTCAACAGCACATTGACGGGGTCAATGGTGTCGGTGCTATTCCTATTGATGAAGAGAACATGTGCAAGTGGGGTGCCTTGGACGTAGATATCTACGACCTCGATCACAAAAGCTTGCAGAACAAAATACAGAAGTTAAAGCTTCCGCTGCTGCATTGCAGATCCAAATCTGGTGGGGCACATTTGTATTTGTTTCTTAAAGAGTTTGAACAAGCCGCAGTGGTGCGAGAATATCTTACCGAGATGTCTATTGCATTGGGACAGAGCGGCTGTGAGATCTTTCCAAAACAAGACACAATCATCACGGAGCGTGGAGATGTGGGTAACTTTATCAACATGCCATACTTCAATGCGGAGATGCCACAACGGTATTGTTTCAACAGCAAGGTTGAGGCCATGGAACTGGATGAGTTCCTTGATGCAATAGACGAGAAGCGGACTAGCCTTGCCGACCTTGAATCACTTCAGATGTCTAAGCCCAGGGAAATCTTTCCCAAGGGACCGCCATGTTTGAAACATATCTTTGCAGACGGACCTCAATCAGAACCAAGAAACAAGTTACTGTTTATGATGTGCAAGTATGCGAAACTCAGCAACCCAGATCATTGGCAGCAACAAGCGGAGGAGATGAATAGATCAATGTTCAATCCACCTTTGAGTTCGCAAGAGGTGACGAACACAATCAAGCAACATGAGAAGAAAGAATACGGCTACACATGTAAGGATGAACCGTTCAAAAGCCACTGTGATCCTACGGTCTGTGCTCAACAGGCATTCGGTATCGGAGGGGAGGCACCAGATGCACCTCGCGTTGACGGGTTGAGCATCATGTTATCAGAACCACGCCTGTATTTCTTGGATGTAAATGGTCAGCGGTTACAGTTAAGCACCGAGCAGCTACAGAACCAAACGCTCTGGCAACGTGCCTGTATGGAACAAAAGAACTTTATGCCACCGACTATGAAACCACAGAAGTGGCAACAAACTATCAACACACTTATGCAAAATGCTACATACCTCGATGTTCCCGAGGAGTTAACTGTGGCGGGGGAGTTCAAGCAACACATGCAAACATACTGTACAAGCCATATCAGAGCACTGGCTCCAGAGGAGATGGAGATGGGCAAGCCATGGACAGATGCCGGAGTTACTAAGTTTACATTGCCTGGACTGTTAGAGTTCCTGCATCAACGCAGGTTTACTGGTCATACCAGAGCACAGATCATACAAATGATTCGTGATCTTGGTGGTGACAATACAGTTCAAGCGATTGCAAAGAGGACGCCAAAGGGAGAAGTCAGAAGCACCATACGTTGTTGGTGGATACCTGCCTTTGACGAGGGAGAAATGACACTAGGAAAAGAGGAGTTCGAAAATGACATCCCATTCTAATAGGCTTTTGAGAGTGGGTGAGGTGGCAGATCTATTGGGTGTGTCACGATCTTACGTCTACAAGCTATCACAAAACTCAGACAGTTTTCCAAAGCCCATAGTCTTGGGACCAGAGGATAACAAGCGGTCATCGAGCCGTTGGGTTCTGTCTGAAATAGAAGACTGGGTAAACACCAGACCAAGAGGTAAAGAGTATGATACAGAACAGTAAGTTAATACTTGGACCGCCAGGTTGCGGTAAAACCTATCGGTTGATCCAAGAGATAGAAGAGGCATTGCAAAGCGGAGTCCATCCTTCCCGTATAGGTGTGATATCTTTCACACGGAAAGCCATTGAGGAGATGATTACCCGTGCATGTTCCCAGTTTAACCTAGAGTCCAAGGACTTCCCGTTCATGAGAACCAGTCACTCTCTTGGGTTTCATGGTCTGGGTTTACAACCTGAAGATGTGATGAAGCTTGCTGACTACAAGTCTATCGGGGAACCAATTGGATTGACGTTTGAAAAAGAAGACGATGTTAATCTGGATGATGGAATGCGTACTCCCAACTTAGGGGGAACAGGTCAGGATTACCTACAGATGGATGGTCGTTCGAGGTATCGCATGGTTAGTCTTGAGGATGAGTTCAGCGCAACAAACAACTTTACTTTGTTCTATGCCAAGGCGGTGCAGTTTCAGGAGACGTTGCAAGAGTACAAAAGAACCACTGGCAAGGTGGACTTCATTGATATGATTGAACGATACATTGAACTGGGTGAGTATCCAAACCTAGACTACTTGTTTGTGGATGAGGCACAAGACTTCACACCGTTACAGTGGGAGATGGTTAAGGGTATGTCTGAGTGTGCAGGAAAGATAATTATTGCAGGAGACGATGACCAAGCTGTACATCGTTGGACTGGTGTTAATGTAGACCTGTTTATTCAAAGCTCTAATAATGTTGAGTACCTAACACAGTCGTATCGTATACCAAGACGTGTCCATGAACTAGCCGCAAGTATAGCCAACCGCATCGACGGGCGTATTGAAAAGAAGTTTGATCCCCGTGATGAACTGGGTACTGTTGAGTATGTATATTACATAGATCAGATCCCTTTGAATGAAGGGTCTTGGACAATCATGACAAGAACAAACAGATATGTCAGGGACGTTGCTTCTTTTCTGCGGAACTCTGGTTTTAAATATTCTATCAAGGGCAGACCTAGTATCTCAGAAAAACTGGTTGAGAACATGATGACATGGGATGATCTGTGCCAAGGTAAGAAGATCAATACAGAACGAATCAAAAGACTTTACGCTGCTGTACCCAAGCAAGGGGAAGATGCCGTTGTTAAACGAGGTGCCTCAAAACTGTTGGAGGTCTTGAGTGCCGAGGATGAAGTAGACATGGATACACTTCTGGATGAATTTGGTTTGCTCCGAGATGCAAGTCACGCGGCATATGATATATTAAAAGTAAGTTACAAGGAACGAGATTACATCGAAGCAATTTATCGTAGAGGTGAGGATCTAACTTCTAAACCCCGTATCAAAGTCTCAACGTTTCATGCAATGAAAGGTGGAGAGGATGACAACTGTGTAGTGTTGGATAAGTCTACCGCTGCATGTGTGAACAGTGACCACCCAGATGATGAGCATCGAGCCTTTTATGTCGGCGTAACAAGAGCACGACACAATCTCTATATCGTTTTAACAGGAAACAAATACAGGTACATGTTATGAAACTTCCCGAAGGGAATGTTCTAATAAGTTTTAGTGGGGGTAGAACTTCTGCTTACATGCTTCACCGGATTGTAGAAGCGAATGATGGACTGCGTCCAGATTGTAAAGTTTTATTTGCGAATACAGGAAGAGAGATGCCAAGGACACTGGACTTTGTGCGAGATGTACAAAAGCATATTGGCGTTGACGTAACGTGGTTAGAATATGATCGCGCCCCATCGAATAGGTACGCTAATGGAACAGCGCATTTTAATATAACAAACTGGGATGAAGCGGCGAGAAAAGGAGAACCTTTTGATAAGTATCTTTCGTTTAACATGTTGCCAAATGTTTTCCGTAGATCTTGTACTCAGGAGTTGAAGGTAAAAACAATGCGTCGGTATCTTCTGTCCATAGGGTGGGAGCACTGGACAAATACAATAGGTATCCGAGCAGACGAAGCTAAAAGGGTCAAGCCTAGTAAAGACAAGCGTTGGACAAACTGGTTTCCGTTGGCAGAGACAGGGGTCACGAAACGAGATGTTATGTCCTTTTGGTCAAAGGCACCTTTTGACTTAGACATTAAACCTGGTTCAGGAAACTGTGACGGTTGTTTTTTAAAAAGTGAAGCAACACTAGCTGCTATGTGGAGAGAGTATCCAGAACGTATGGATTGGTGGCAATCATGGGAGGAAAAGAAACAGAAATCTTTCCACGATGTAAGAACATATAAAGGACTCGGAGAGTTTGTGGATAGGCAAGCAGACTGGATTTTTGATAATGAGGCATACCTATGCCAGAAAGATGATGGAGAGTGTACGGAATGAACAGGAAAGAACTACTAGAAGCAGCAGAGAAATTAGTTAACGGACCTCGTGCAAAAGATTACGGGGACGCTTTCGAAAACCATGACCGCATTGCAGAGGGATGGAACATAATCATAAGTGGGGCGTTAAGATCCCACGGATACCTAACCGCAGCTCACGTCGCGTTGATGATGGACTGGGTTAAAACAAGCAGACTACTTGAGACTATAGACCACGAGGATTCGTGGATTGATAAGGCAGGATATACAGCATTAGGTGCAGAGTTTGTCACAAGAAACGAACGAAGCGTTGAGGAGATACTAAGAGATGCAAAAAAATCTATTCGGAAGTGATCAAAACTACCAGATCCGAGGTGAAATGGATCTAGTAGATGTGGACTGGAACATACCACCAGAGTTCCCAGACCTCACAGGTTACAAGGAGATAGCAGTTGATCTAGAAACCTATGATCCAAACATCAAAACATTAGGCCCTGGGTGGGCACGGAACGATGGATACATCATAGGCATAGCCGTAGCAGCAGGAGAATACCAAGGGTACTTTCCTATCCGGCATTCAAACGGGCACAATCTAGATCCGAAGTTCACGTTGCGATGGCTCAAGAAACAACTGTCTGTGCCAGATATGAATGTGATTATGCACAACGCTACCTACGATGCAGGTTGGTTACGAGCCGAGGGCATTGAGATCGAGGGTAAGATAGTCGATACGATGATCACAGGGGCTCTTGTAGACGAGAACAGGTGGTCTTTCGGGTTGGATGCCATGGCAAGGGATTACATCTCTCAGCGGAAAGATGAGAAGCTCCTACAGGCAGCTGCGAAAGAGTGGGGCATAGATCCAAAGGCTGAGATGTGGAAGCTACCGCCCAAGTATGTGGGTGCATATGCGGAACAGGACGCTGTCGCTACACTCAAACTATGGGATGCACTCAAACCAATACTACAAAAGGAAGAGTTGTGGGACATCTGGCACCTTGAGATAGGATTGATACCGTGCATGTTGGACATGCGAACACAAGGCGTGAAGGTTGACCTGGACAAAGCTGATGTAAATAAGAAACTAATCAAGAAGAAAAATGATTCATTTCGAAAGTTTCTTAAAAAAGAATCAGGACTAGACGTAGACATATGGGCGTCGGCATCGATTGCAAAGATGTTTGATAAGCTTGATATACCGTATCCAAGAACCGAGAAGGGTGCGCCAAGCTTTACGAAAGAGTTCCTAACGAGTCATCCATCTGATGTATGTAAGACACTTGTCAAGCTCAGAGAATTTGACAAAGCCGACTCAACTTTTATTGACAGCATCCTTCGACATGAGCACAATGGACGTATCCATACGGAACTCCACTCTACGAGACGCGATGAGGGTGGCACTGTCACGGGTCGGTTCTCAAGCTCCAATCCGAATCTCCAGCAAATACCTGCCAGAGATAAGGATATAAAGAAACTGATCCGTGGCCTTTTTGTTCCTAACGATGGATGCAAGTGGGGATCTTTCGACTACTCAAGCCAAGAGCCACGGCTCCTTGTTCACTTTGCAGCTTCGGTTCGAGGGGTCAATCGGCATGACATGGTGGATCAGATCGTCGATGAATTTAATACAGGTGATGTAGACCTGCACCAGATGGTAGCAGACATAGCAGGCATTGATCGTAAGCAAGCCAAGACTGTGAACCTGGGGATTATGTATGGCATGGGTGTGGGTAAGTTAGCCAACCAGTTAGACATTTCAAAAGAAGATGCGAGGGAACTGATGGACAATCATCAAAGTAAAGTTCCGTTTGTTAAATCTCTTGCAGAACTTGCAATGCAGCAGGCATCTAAGTTTGGTCAGATACGAACTTTGCTTGGACGCAAGTGCCGCTTTCCACTGTGGGAGCCAAAGAAGTTTGGTGCAGGAAAACCTTTGCAGCATGACGAGGCACAAAAAGAATACGGACCTTTGATTAAAAGAGCGTTTACTTACAAGGCGTTAAACAGATTGATTCAAGGTTCAGCAGCAGATCAAACTAAGAAAGCAATGCTCGATTGCTACAACGAGGGACTTACTCCTATGCTTACGGTACACGATGAGCTATGTTTTAACATAGAAAATCAAGAGCAAACCGACAAGATTAAAGAGATTATGGAGACGGGTATTGCACTCAAAGTTCCTTCTAAAATTGACGTAGATATTCAAAATGATTGGGGAGATATAACATAATGTTTGAAAAAGAATTTAAAAGTCTTGGCCTTAAAGATATGCACAAGATGCAAGTTGATGCACTTGTAGAGTTTATAAGCATAACATTGAACTTGGCTACGCTTACAAAAGACGATCAAATAATAGAAGACACCGAAGCTTTTGCAGACGAACTGCTAAAAATATTTGGTGGTAACGGCATCAAACTGACTATTGAGGAGGCGGATTAGTTCCCCTTAACCTTTGAAGTATCTCAAGGTTCTTCAATGCATCTATCGGATTGCCACTCAAGAACGGTAGCATAGACTGTGGATTACTCTGTGTTACCGTTGGTTGTACTTGTGGTGGATTAACGGGAACCTGTGTTACCGTTGGTTGTGTTTGAAGTAGATCATCGAAAAGACCAGTTTGTTCAGTTGAAGCAGTATCAGGTGTTCCCTCTTGAATGATAGGTGTGCCTATAAAACCTTGTCCTAACTCAGAGATTTTTTGTCGAGGCAATTGCTGAAGTATTCTGTTTTCACGTTTTACGTTGACTTCTTGTGCAACTTCTCGAATTAAATTTCTACTAACTTTAATTGGCATGTAACGGTTGTTTAGGATTAAACGAAGTTCTTTTCTAGATACTCCTGTGTTTTTAAGTGATCTAAACACTTGCTCTTTACTCATACCTGCATCTATTGCAGCATCTATACGAGATTTTAACTGAGCTTGGTGCCTGCGTTTTGTTTCGTTAGCTTTTACATAAGCGGCTAAAACATCTTGCTCTGTCGCGTCGTTGTCATCGGCAACTCTAGTAAATATTTGAACAGCATTTGTACGAAGCGCAGAGTATTCACCACCTTGATATTGTAAACTTCGTCCGATGTTTAGTTTCAAGGGTCGAAGTCCAGTCATCATCGTACCAGCTTCTTCCGCTATGGTATACGGATCTCCCTCACGAGAAGGAATATCTGAGGCTGCGCGGGTCACACGACCCGGTTCAAACTTACCACTTTTAACTGTAACAAACTGCTCTACGATACCAGGGACAAAAGCTCCCATAACGTGGTTAACTGATTTCTTTAACTTGTCCCCTATTAATTCCCCTTCGCTATAAATTGGAGCACCTGTTTGCGTTCTACCTTTTCGGGTAGTCACATCGATTACACGTTCCGCAGCTAAACCTTCTGATGCAAAGGGTTCGGCAAACTTCTTGAAAGCTTCAAATGATGCAGACAAAATTTGTTCTGCTTCTCCGGCACCAACCGCTCCTTTGTTTGCATAGGTTCGAAGAGCCGCTCGAGCAGGCGTCAACATAAACTCATAAGGCAACATGTATGACAAATCCACATACTCTGCCTCGCCCTTTTTGTTAGGCTTAGTTAGATACATAAGGGTGTTGCCTAGTGTCCATGGTGCAGCGGACTTTTCTAAAACGGCCTCTTCCTCTGGTGTGATCTCAAGAATCTCATGCGATGCTCCACGCATTGCCAGAGGAGCAACCGTTGCCATAGACACGTAGCCAGACAAACGCTGTGCTCCGATGCCACGGATTTGGCGAGCCAACACTTTAGATGTTCTTGCATCCAGACCAAATTGTTGCAACGTTTTAGCGTTCATGCCCATTTCTTTAAGAGAGCGGTTGACGATGTTGCCAGAAGTACGAATTATCTCCGCAGGAAACGCCATGAAGTTACCAACAACAGGAATCTTGCGTAAGTCTTTGATAGCTTGTGGCACCATGGAGTAAGTGGGCATCGTTTGTTTTACCAAATCAATGGCAAGCATGTCTCCAAAGTCTGTTCCCGCTATAGAACTAGTGCGTTGTACGATACCCGCCTGACGTAAAGCAGTTTGTACCTCTGGAGCGAGGTTTTCTATATCTAGTCCTGCCTTGCGTAGAGCCGCTCCGTAACGAGCTTTCTCTCCAAGGGCACCTACCACCTTCCAGTAATCATCCCCCATCTGGTAGGCTTTCTCCATGAATCTGACGGGTGCTCCAGCTTTTGACCTACGAAAGACATCCCCTGCTTTCTGTAATCTAGCAGATACACCACCTTCAACGGACTCTTTCAACAAACGTGTAAGCTCGTTTAGTTGGATGTTCTGACCTATCATTCCTTCGTCACCCATGGACTTTAGAAACTTAGCTTGCTTGGGACTGTCTAATGCGTTGGCTAAAAGAACTTCTGCACTCTCAAAAACTCCTGTGTTTCTTCCCCATAAACCATTTGCTCCAATGATAAATGTGTTGGACAAAAAGTTCCTGACTTGTGCTATAGGACTGAAAACAGTTTTTGATATCTGTGATAAACCTTTTAGTTGTAATGCCACTGCCAGTGCATCTTGTGCCCCAGAGTGTGTACGAGCAGGAGTAGTTAAAGAGTTATAAATTTCACTTGGAACATAGTTGCCAGACAAAGATCCATACGTTCCACCGAAAGCTTTTTCTGGATCAAGTTCTCCAAGCTTAACATACTGAACACCTGTTAAACTTCGTTCTTGTCGAGGGGTAAGAACTGTCGTTCCGTCTACAACAAGAGGCCGTGCTCCAGCCTGTATCCCCTGTAAGGCTTCATCATAGCTCTTAACACCTGTAGCTGTGATACTATCAAACAATCTTTGAGACGCTCTGGTCGTAGCCATGTTGTCGATGGTTCTAAGAAATGCCTCACGAGGATTACGAACCTCACCCATCATCTCTCGCAACATTGGGGCTTCATCCAACATCTCAGTTCTATCTTTTAACATACCTTCAGCAAGACGAAACAAAGAAGTTTGACCTTGATTTTCTTTGAAGCCTTGACCCACAGTCTTTGCCAACTGTTTAGCTTGTTGTTCGTTTGTTAGATCTCCAAGCCTAAGAGCGTTGTCAAAAATGTCATCGATAGCTTGTTCTGCCTGACGAGCAGCATCTCCCGTTGGAAGTTGGGAGTTTTGTCTTTGCAAAAAGTCTGTAACTTGCTGTTTTGCTCCGGCGTACTGGGGCAGTGTTGCTATGTCAGTGCCCAGAAACTTACTTGGTTGTAAGTGTAACTCATACAGTCGTCGTATGTATGTCCCTTGCCCGTTTGAAAACTGCTGTAATAAATCTGCTTTCTGTTTATCGTCTAGATTTGGTGCCGCTCTAACGGAAGATTCAAACTCTGTGCTAACTTCATCAATCATGCCACGCATATTCGTAGCAGCTTCTGTAGCAGCCTTTCCATATGAACTTCTAAAAGCGTCTTCTGACAACTCACCAGTTAGAAAATCCATCGTATCATTGTGGGCACGTTGTAGACCTGACTTACCACGGCCTGTTAAACTTTGAAGTCTAATGGCTTTCTTGATTGAACTGTCATACTTTGCCACAAGTTTCGATGCTGCTTGTTCTTGTCCCTCAGTCATGCCCTCTGCTGTACGAATAGCAGTAGCAATCTCAGGAGGTGTAAACCCATCAGGTGTTAGTTTTTGTCTAATAATTTTTACATCACCAAGACGTGCCCCTATGTAGTTTATACCAGAGGACAATGCCCGAGCTACGGTAGGAACACCTGGAACCTGTGCTGTGGCACGAACGGTAGCTCCAACCACAGGCAACACGGCTTCAGCTGCACCAACAAACCCTGCACCTTCAACACCTAAACGGAGTTTATTACGCAACCGGGTTGCAGCAAGATCCTTACCAACCAACCCATCTTCGTCTTCCGTTCTCAAGAAGTCAGGCATTGCATCCCAACTATCTGCTAGTGTTGTCATGTCACTAGGAGAAACAAGGATGTCTGCTACCCCAGTTCCAAGAGCCGTCGATCCAGCTAACGCGGTACGGGTGCCCGTCGCTGCACGACCTACTTTAGTACGACCAAATGCTTCAGCGGACTTACCAAACAAACTTCTTGCACCACCGAAATCTTCACCTTTTTTCACAGCCTGACCAGCACGTCGTGCTTTACTTAACCAACTAAACACACCTAGTCCAGGTGCTCCGTAGTTTACAATTGTCTGAGTTATTTTTCCTGCGGTTCTTTCAGGCATAAGACCCGCTGACTCTTTGAACTGATCAAAGAACTGGGTGACCTTTTGTTGGTTACCGTCTTCTATCAGGTCACCATACTCAAGACCCGCAGCTCCGAGTTCCGAGATGCCTTTGAATATATCAACGAGACCCGCTCCACCACCACGGGCAATGGACTCAATCACACCTTGCTCAGATTCTTCCTCAATCACACCTTGCTCAGATTCTTTTTTAATCAGATCATCAAACAAACCGTTAGAAGATTCTGGTTTATCATCTTTTTTAATCAGATCATCAAACAAACCAGCCATTATTCTAGTCCTTTAGTGTTGTACCCTTCTTCTTCTAATCGTTTTAAAGCTTGATCTTTGAGAGTTGGATTTTCTTTAATAAATTTTTGATACTCAGAAAGAACGTCAGATGGTATATCACTTCCCTGATTACTTGTTACAAAAGAGGAATTTGGCGCTGCTGCTTTTGCTGCATTTTTTGCCAACTGTGTAGCTTCCGTTTGAGGTTTTCCTTCGTCAAGATAAAACTGGAAAGCCTTATCGTAAGTAGATTTATACAGATAATCAGATCTATCTTTTTTACCTTTTATAGTTGCAAGGCCAAGATCTCTTCGATATTTCAGATCCGCTGCTTCTTTATCCGCTGCTGAGTTTAGAGCAAGCATCTTGACCTTATCCTCACGAGCTTGGCGTGTTGCCTTGTCTCCACGTAGCATATCAATCATCGCAGCAGATGCCTGACCCCAATCTCCAGTGGAAGCGAACACCGAACCAAAGATAGCCAAAGCAAAACCTTTATCTTTTGCAATTTGATCCTCGTCCTCTTTGAACAGTTCTTGGTACTGCTTCACATACTTACTAACGTAACTCTCAAAACTTTCATCGTCCGTTACATCAGGCAAGTCATTTGTCATATTGCCTACATCATCCTTGGTAAGTTTTGTTATTGTCGTAGTAAGATTTGTATCGCCACCAAATAAATCGTTCGCGGTTTCATCAGTTAGAATAGGTTCATTTGCTGTTTTCTTATCGAGTTGAACTTTTGTAATAGGCTCGTTGTTTTCTGTGGTAGGAGCTTCTTCAACGGACTCGTTGTTTTCTATGGTAGGAGCTTCTTCAACGGACTGTGGGCTCTCAAGTTTCTTTTTAGTTGCATCAATGGCGTTTTGGGCTTTCTTAGTAAGCTGACTTGTTAACTGACCAGCAGTGTTTTTTAACTCTTCAACAACCGAAAGCTCTGCTTCTGGACCTGCTTGTGTTGTTAACTCTGGAGCGTATCTTTCGTCTGTTGGCGCAGGAGGCGTCTGATTTCCTGAGATCAATCCTTCTAAATACTCAGTGCCGCCCTCAAAAAGTTCTCCGGCCTTTTCAACTCCACTCGCACCTATGCGAACTAATGCATCAGATATTTCTTGTTTTGTTGTCATTGGTTTTTCAGCAGGAGGCTCGTTTACCACACCGGGTAATGCACTAAAGACACCGATACCTTTATTATATGCCCTATTATCATCTGAATCAGAGGAATAAAGAGCCATATCATCAGGACGATTTAACTGTCCTCCAAACTGATTTAATCGGCTTCCAGTTGGAAAAGTTCTACCAACCTTTATAGCTTCTCGTCCTAAATAATCAGAAATGATCCGTTCCTTTATAGCTTCTCGTCCTAAAGAATCAGAAGAAACAGGAATTGAGTCACCAGTGTCTGCAAAAACTCCTGTATCCGAACCTGTAAGACGAAGAGCCATAGGATCTGTACGTTTATTGATGTTTGCCAGTGACTCTCGTTTAATTGC
>Ga0187218_1000198_pt1 | contig 18128 bp, 31 predicted proteins | sample 14SPOviralmetaG_FD_130167 | JGI IMG/M metagenome (GOLD analysis project Ga0187218, IMG submission 130167) | Marine viral communities from the oligotrophic San Pedro Time Series (SPOT) site, San Pedro Channel, CA, USA - 14 SPOT_SRF_2010-08-11... | ecosystem: Environmental > Aquatic > Marine >...
TAAGAAAAGGAAAACATAATGTACGGAAAAAAACGTAAACCTAAAAAATCTATGATGGATAAAAAATAGATTACGGTCTTGGCATTGGTTTAATTATTTCACGATAGCCAGAAGAAACTGGTGTACGTCTGCAATACATCATTATCTCTTTGCCGTATGTATCTGCAAGTATATTGTATAGACTATCTAATACATTATCACCCATAGCGTCATAGCATTCTTGTTGGCTTGGGAAGATAACACTGGTAGATACATCGTGATCTTCAACAACGTACTCAATAATGAGTAACGTATAAAATAACTTAAACATTGTGTACACCTCATACTTTTATTTTGGTTTGTCCAACAACTTTGAATTTCGTAATCTGTAATCCTCACTTTTAATTTTTGTAGCAGCTGTTGTAACAAAAGTTTTAATTTTATTAACGTCTTCTTGAGCAAAATTTTCTACATAATCCCCAATTTTTATGCCTAAAAATAAAGGCGTTTCTTCATCGTATATAAGAGTAATATGTTCTCGTAACTCTAACTTACGCACTTCTTTTATCATTGTAATTACCTCATTGTTTGATTATATTAATGAAGAGGGAAGCTTCTCTGGTCTTCCCTCACCATTTATTCCCAAGGAAAATTAGGTAAAGTAATGTGACGCTTTCGCGTTAGTTCATCTACTTTTGTTTTTCCATTTCCATTACTGCGTTCAAACGGTATTCCCATTCTATACGCTAGGGTTCGTAAGTTTGTTGGATCAATGCCAAGCTGTTTAGCTGCACTGTTAATAGTTAAGTGTTTGTACTGCTCAACCAACTCCTTCATTTCATCGTAAAACTTTTTCTTCAACGCCGGGTAGGGCTTTAGCTCCTCCAAGGCGCACTTTGCTGTTGTGGTTGTTGCCATTGTTGTTGTGCCTGTTGTGGTTGTTGTTGTGGTGCTTGTTGCTGCTGCTGTTCTCTTTGATTGGGGAACATTGTCCAGCTTCCTATTTTGGGCCATTGCGTAGGATCATCACCTTGCTTTGCGCGCACTTGAAAGCTTACTACTAATCTATGTTGCAGCATTAAACTTTGTATTTGTTCGATTGCAGCCATTGCTTCCGGGCTACCTTTCATTTCTTTAGGTTCATTAATCCATCCGGCAGCTGTCATATTTACAGCTTGTCCGTTGTTCATAAACCCTTCTATTTGTAAGTTACTGTTTCCCATTTGTGGTTTCATAAGAACGCCTTTCTTTTGTTAACTTCTTGTTGGATTTTATCGTATAGTTTTGGAACTTCTAAATGTAGCCTATCAAGCTGGCTACTAAAATGATCATCCCATTGTTTAAGTTCATCTAGATTTGTAATGGTTGGTATCTCTGCAATTCTTTCAGCTGTAAAAGCTTCCCAGTTTGCATCTATCACCTCTTCTTTTCTTTGCGCTGCAACGACTTCATTAATAGAAGCATACTGACCACCATGTAAACCAAGACTAGCAAGAGCTCTACCTACAGCACTTGTCTCACAGTTTTCAATTGCTGATGTTTTGTTTACGTTAGAAGTGCCGCGCACCTCTTCAGCATATCCACATCCAATAATCATACCATCACTGTTTTTAATCATTGCTTTTATCACAACATTTTTACCGTTGTCAGCAACTATTTCAGTCTCAACACCCAAGCTAGTACCAAAAGCTTTTCTAAAAGCTTCTATGCGTACAAATACTTCAGTGTATTTTTTACCACCACGTTGCGTTACGCCTTTTGATTTGTTGAGATCATTGACCTCAATCATTGCTTCTAATAGTTCTTTCACCTTGTTACACCTCCTAATTCTTTAGCCTGTTTTAATATTTCTGGGTTCATGTCGCGCCACACAAAACTATCACCGAAGTGAGGATCACAAAGCTTTAGTAACTGTTGTACGTTTTCCGTCACCATCATTAGTTTCTCCCGGCGCATACACGCTGCTGTTATATCTTGCAACGCATATTCTAATTGATCTATCGTTGCTTGGAACACAACGAAGCCTAATCTATTTGCATAAACAATTCGCGGTATCTTACCTGTTAAATGCCAATACCCGGCAATCTGTTTTAAATGCGGATCTTTTATTTTGTTTGGTAAAGAGTTTGCGCGTGGTTTATCTGTATCAACATTGGTATCCCACTGTGTTTTTAATTCAACAGAACCTTCCTGATAATCACCGAAGCCTAGATAATCTAGTTCGCAACCGGGTAATTTACCGCGTAACATTGTTTGCCCTACGATTTCATTAGCACCATGCATTGCTTCTCTAAGTCCAAGTTCAGCGTTTTTACATACAAGCTCGAACTCGTTTGTGCCGATTTCGTCTTTCTTTGTTGCTTTGCCTTGCTCACTGTAGCGCGGCAATTGCCTACCCTCCAGCTGTCTTTTCACTTTGTCTTGATCTATCCACGACCCTGTTTGCAATGACGTAAGCAAGTTTAATGCTTCCCGGTATGCTTCACCTTGCATGGCCCCATCTATTAACATTAAATCACAAAAGTATTCTACAGCCCTACCGCTGCACATATTTATATTGTCGTTAAACTGTGCTTTGTTGCGGTAATCTAAGTAGTAACCTGACTTTGCAAGTATCTCTTTAGCTTGTGAAATGTCACCTTCTGTCTTCCCCTTCACAACGTCAAGCGCAAGGTTTCTTTCTGTTCGCAGTATTCCCTTGTCAAAAAACGTATAAAAATCAGGGGTACTTGGATTACTATGGTGATAGTAGCCTTTGCTGTACGCCCATGAAAAGTTGTTTCTAATCATTTTATCTCTTTCGATTGACAGATTGTGTCTAACCTAGTATCAAGGAGAATAAATTGCAAGGAGTTTTTTTATGACGCTGGATGAATGGCGAAAGTCACAAGAAATGAGTTACCCGGTCTTAGCAAGAAAGCTGGGTGCTGCTGGTGCTACAGTTGCCCGGCGCTGGTGTTTGCCAAGTGACCACAAGGATCGAATGATACCGTCACCTAAGTTTATGCGTATCATACAGGATAGTACACACGGCGCAGTACAGCCGAATGATTTTTATAGGTGAGATATGGGTGGTAAAGCAAGTAGGGATAAAGGCGCAGCATACGAGCGCGAGATTGTAAACTGGCACAAGGAGCGCGGTGTAGATGCAGAACGCGTACCTTTATCGGGTGCTATGAAGGGAAACTATGCGAGTGACATAAAGCTAGGGCCGCAGTTGGCCTTGACCGCTGAGTGCAAGCGCAGAGCTAGAGCGTATCAAGATTTGTATGATGCGCTTGATCAGGACAACAGTGATATGTTGTTTGTTAGAAAGGACCGGGAGCGCACATTAGTGGTGTTACCGTTAGAAACTTATGAAGCTTTTCTACAATGGATTGGCTGGATACAGGAGAAATAAAATGGGTTACACAGAAACAGGCATTGGTTATCAAAAGACAGATACAAGTAAAGAAGCTGCGAGATCAAATTATGAGGGTAAACTTACAATACGTGACCGGGTGCATCAGTTGCTAGAGAAAACATCTCATGCGTTATCTACTGAGGATATTGCCGGGTTGTTAAACGTACCATACGGATCGGTGCAGCCAAGGTTGTCAGAACTACAGAATGAAGATAAAGTTGAGGACAGCGGTGAACGCGGCAAAACCAAGTGGGGCAAGTCTTGTATTAAATGGGTGGCAAAGTAATGACATACATACTTGAGACAGGAGACAGCGCCGTAGAGGTAACTGTGATTGACGGTGTTCGTAAAGCTGAGATACCTATGAAGAAATGCGCTCACTGTGATGGTGAGGGCGATTACTTAGTTGAAGAACCTGTAGTTGATTATGTACATGGTGGTTATTTAAAAGAGGTCCGGGTGACTTGTGAGGAGTGCAACGGAGATTGTTTTGTGGTGGTCGAAGATGAATAACTTTGAACGCGACGAAGCAGAAATAAAAGCAGACTTAGAAAAGTTTTTTGCATTATATAAAACAACTCCTACGGCAGTGTACAAACATTATGATATTGATGATAATTTAATTTATGTTGGTATTGCATCTGATGTTACAGTTAGACAAACAACGCATTTCAAAACTTCTGAGTGGCAACAAGAAATACAGAATGTTTTTGTTGAGTGGCACCACAGTCGATTACGCGCAGAAATAAGGGAGATTTTATTAATTAAAGCATTTCGTCCAAAGCATAATAAAGTTCACAATAATAATAATCTTGCGGAGTTAGCTATTTTTAATAGATTTGAAACATTTGCTAAAAAATTAAGACAAAGCTTAAATCAACTTTGTTTATTTATAGATGATATGTGGGATGAATGCGATGCCATTGGAGAAGAAATTAAACAATTAGAAAGGTTTTCTAAACTAAAACGTAAAGGATCAGTTGGTTACAAAAAAATAAAAGATGAAATAGAAAGACTTACGGAGCGTACTTACGAAATTGAATGGGAAATTGAAATGTGGTTGATGGATGATGCTTTTGATGCTGCTCAAATACAAAGATGCTTATTAAATGAAGATCCATATAGATATATTTTACAAAGATTTTTTAATAGCTATCATTTAGAAATTGATACATCGAAAAGTTCATGGGACATAAGTTTTTTATCTAAAATTGTAGATAGATGTAACAAAGAAATAAATGACTGCGATAAAAAGTTTCAAGGTAGGGAAATATTGTATTTGAAAGATAGAAATATTTCACCTGTAAAACAAAGGCATTGTTTTTTGCCTTTCAATCAAACTTCTCAAGAAAGTATTCATTATGGAATGTAAAGCGTGTGGTCGTGAGCATGACGTTGATCGTGGTGGCTGGGTAATACTTGCCACTGACGATCTTATTTGTGACCCGGTAGACAGGCCGGACTGTTGGGAAAAGGTAAGCGGCTGGTACATACAACGCCGGGAAGAAGAGCAATTAAAGCATGATTTAAAGATGGGGTTGACAAATGCGAAAACCACTGTACGCTAACGCGAGCCCTACAGGGCGAGATAATAACTATATAGTTAATAACTATAAAGTTAATAACTGTATAGCAGTAACTAGTAATAACATTAATAACTATACAGTTAATAACTATACAGTTAATAACTATAAGAGCGAAATCTTAAAAAGAACTTTGGTAAAGATGAACCCGGCTTACAAGTTAGCTGGTAAAGAAGCTCGTAAAGATCCGTTAGGTTTTAGGCTTAAAAAGGTTATGAAGCTTTTACGGAAGAACTTGGGTACAGATAATTTTATTGAAGCTGCTAATCATGTCGGTGGATTGTCTGCGATTGAACAGGCTCAGTTTTGTGAACAGATAGAGGGATACTATGCGTCTAGAGTTCAAGAAAATGACGGTTGATGATTTTAATGAATTGTTTATGGAAGCAGCGCAGACGGAACGCGCATTACCGGGAGTGTTTCGCAGACAGAAACTAGCTAGCTGGCCTGATTATGTGCAGTCTTGGTCGAGTTATGGCTGGTCTGATGTGGAGCAAGTAAGGATACAACCTACAGCATTGCAAGTAGATCGACTTGATGCAGCGTTAGATCTGGGTCTACGCATGGAAAAGAACGATAGAAAGATTGTCTGGGCAGCTGCACATAGCGCCGTAGGAAGGGAACGAGGACCGCAATGGACCAAGCTGGGTAAAATGCTCGGACGCTCACGGAGAAGCGTCAAGAGTGACTATATTGCTGCGCTGGTACGTTTGACATGGATAATAAAAAAGCCGCACTGAATGAACAGTACGGCTATCGGTAGCACAAGCCCCTAGACAATAAAACTAAGTTACAGCATTATTGCAAAGCCCACAAGATAAAAAATATCATACACGGAACAGCAAACACTGCTACTGCTCCAATGATGTCACCGATAAGGTCAAGCCATTTGTTTAACATAAAATTATCGCTCCGGGGTTTTGCCATTCCCAATTAAAACCTTTTTTCTCAGCCCATTGTTCAAGCTCGTCAGAAATGTATGGATAACCGCCTCTAAACTCGCCGTAATAATCTATGGCATCTGATCCGCTTTCGCCGCTAACAATCAACGCGCCATCTTCGCTGATTATACTCTCATGCGGCACTTTGATAAAATCATATTCACCGTCACTGTTTTTTTCTAACCTTTCGTCAAGCGGTAATTGTTTTTGAAGCTTTGCAGCGTTATATCCGTAATTGTTCATTGGTTAACCTCCTAATCCTACAATGCTGTGATTTTTGCTAACAGGTATGATTTCTATGTAGAACTCACTGAAGCTGCTAGCCTTGAGTTGTTCGGCAGCGTCAAGCGCTGCCTGATGGTTGTCGTACTTGCCGACAATGCTGTTGCCGTACATGGCGATCTTTTTAACAATGTATTGCATACTTACTCCTTAACAGTGTTGACAGTATGTGTCAAGCTACTAATTGATATGGCTTATCCCACGCACCAATGTCGATTGACATGAAGTAGGCGTAGTCAAAGTAGTCAGTCATTATATCGCTGTTGTTGTAATACAAAGTACCTTTCATGGCAGCTTGCATTTCGTTAACAAACTGTTCTGAAACATGAAGCGGTTTGTCTGGATCGTGAGAAACGTATTCTCTGTGTGGGTTTTCCTGATAGTAAGTTTCTACCGGGTAAAACTCTCTACCAGCTGCTAACTGTGCATCTCTTCTTTTGTTGTTAGCATGACCAATAAAATCTATCGGTCCACTTTTGACAGTAACTTTTAAAGTGCTGTGGTTCCTGACGCTGATAGAACCTTTGCAGTTGTACTTTGCAAGCACTGCCTTGATGCCCGGTGTTAATTCTTTTTTCATCTCTTGTGAGAAATATGCCATGTTATTTACCTCCTTGCATATCAAACAATGGTAAGCCGAAAGTCTGAGCCTCGGCTATGTCAAACGCTTTTGCAGCGTCTATCTGTTTAAAGACTAAGACAGTGTGGCTAATCTTTTTTCTCTTGCCCCAGTAGTCTTGAATGTCAACAACGCCGCCTTGGTCTAACACGTTGTTGCCGTGAATTAATTGAACGTGCTTGGTAGTAGTTACCATGTAAACGTGGTTAGGATTGGCAACGTCTTTGATAAACCTTTGCAAAGTCATGCCAATGCCTATCTCCCAGCCGTTTTGAAGCAACAAGTCGTACTTGACGCCAAGCTTGTTTAAAACAGATAATCGGTCTTCATAGTGAGTACCACCAGACCATCTTTTTTTCTTAGCAATAAACTTGCAGTGTTTTCTAAATTTACCAAATGCTTCTGTTAAACTGATACCAGCAACAACAGCCACTGCCTGAACTCCGCAGTGACCGCCTCTAAAAGCATCTTTTGGAAGTGAAAATTCCATATCGTTAGTACCTCCGTTTTTGTTTGGAAAACTGTGGGAGCAAGCTCAACCACAACCTACATATAATGTATGTGACAGATACTGTCAAGGGGTATATAGAAAAAAAATATATTTATTGCCTAATGTACTGAAATAGTCTATGGATATGGTATAATCGCAAGATGTTGTGTTCGACCTCATATCACAACACGAGAACAATGCCTGTTATTTGTGGTTACATACTTGCCCGGGCTTCGGCTCGGGTTTTTTTTAGGAAGCTATAATGCCAAGTAAAACTGTTACGATTAAAGTAATGCAAAAGATATGCGATAGACTTGCAGAAGGTGAAACCTTGGTAGATATAACCAAAGATAAAGCTATGCCTAACTATCGTAACGTTACACGCGCTGTACAGGCAGATGAAGAGATATGGGAAATGTACAGGAAAGCGCGCATATTGCAGAGCGAATATTACTCAGACCATATCAATAGATTAGCAATGGAAGAGCTACCAGAAGTAGCAGATCCACGTATGATTAACGCAGAGGTGCAACGGCGTAGGTTAGAGATCGACACGCTTAAATGGACAGCTGCGCGTAACCAGCCATTTGGCATCAGAGATAAGAAAGAAGATCAACCAAGTAGTTCGGCGATAACGATCAGCTGGGCCGGAGGTGACGTTGCTGTTAGCGCGACTGAGGAGGAAGAGGAGGTTGTTGTTAGGCACTGAGACACGTATGACATTACATCCTGTGCGTCCGAGCTACGTGCGCGAGGTAGCCAGATTGCGGAACACAGACAGAACATCTTAGCTCGACATTGCAAAACCAGAACATACGTGAACGCGCGCAGTACAAAACGTTACAAAGTGTTAACATAATATATGTTATGCGAATTAGATGGATATTTTGGCGATGCAGCCGACCCCACCCTCCAAAATTTGCCGCGTGTCTGCTTACTACATAATATACCCAACATATAGTATCTGCCTCTCACACAGCCTGAGAAAGCCCATGAAGCAAGAAAACGTAGCTCTGTTAGGTCACATCAATGAATTGCGTAGGTTGACTGTAGAGGGCAGTTCATCGACTGTGCAGTATGAGAGCGCTGTATTGTTGATTGATATATATGAGAGGATGTTGCAGAATATTGGCATGATGGACTTTGGCAAGGACGAGACTAAGCACTGATGCATATAGAGATACCGTATGAGCCTAGGGATTTGCAGCGTAAGTTGCATGGTGAGATGTCTGCGAAGCGGTGGGGCGTTGTTGTATGTCACCGTAGGTTTGGTAAAACTGTTTGGGCGATTAATCATATATTACGTGCTGCGTTAATGTGTGAGAAGAACAACCCTAGGCTGGCGTATATGGCCCCTACGTATAGGCAAGCTAAGAATGTGGCTTGGGATTATATAAAGGAGTATGCTGGTAAGATACCGGGTGTACGTTTCCATGAGACTGAATTGCGGTGTGATTTACCTACTGGTGCTAGGATTTCTTTGTTGGGTGCTGAGAACCCGGATAGTTTACGTGGAATATATTTAGATGGCTGCGTGATGGACGAGGTTGCGGATATGCCGGAGAATGTATTCCCGGAAGTGTTGCGTCCGGCTTTATCTGATCGGAAAGGGTTTTGTATTTTTCTTGGCACCCCGAAGGGGCATAATGCTTTTTATGAAAAGTATGAAGAAGCTGTAGCGAATGATGATTGGTTAGCTGCTGTATATAAGGCAAGTGAAACTGGCATATTGGATCAGGAAGAGCTAGACGCGGCGAAGGTTATGATGTCGAGCGATCAGTATGCTCAAGAGTTTGAGTGTAGTTGGAACGCGAATGTACCGGGTGCGATATATGGCAAGGAGTTGGAGGAGGCGCAAGCTGACGGAAGGGTTACGAATGTACCCTACAACCCGGCTAGTAGGGTGGATACGTTTTGGGATTTAGGCATAGGCGATAGTACAAGTATATGGTTCACGCAGAATGTGGGTCGTGCTGTTCATGTCATTGATTATTATGAGGCTCGTGGTGAAGGGTTGCCGCATTATTGCAAGGTACTTTCTTCTAAGAATTATTTATATGGTGAGCATAATGCACCGCATGATATAGAAGTTAGGGAGTTAGGCACTGGTAAGAGTAGGCGAGAGATAGCTTGGGATTTAGGATTAAACTTCCGGGTGGTTCCTAAGTTACCGATAGAGGATGGTATACACGCGGCGCAGATGTTAATACCGCGTTTATATTTTGATAGAGAGAAGTGTAAACATGGCTTGGAATGTCTTAGGCAATATCACCGGGCGTATAATGAGCGCACTAGAAGTTTTAGGGCAACGCCTGTACATGATTTTTCTAGTCATGCAGCAGATGCTTTTAGGTATTTGGCGGTGGGTCTTAGAGAAGAAGGACGCGGTGTTAAGGCTCCGCAGAGACAAGCGGTAATGGACTATGATCCGTTCGCAGCATAGGAGAATATAGATGGCAGCAGCAGTACCAATGATATTGGGTGGAATAGGTGGCGGTGCGGTAGGTTATGCAGCTGCCGGGGCGTTAGCGTTAGGTACGACAGGTACGTTGATTGCAACGGCTGGTGGTGCTGTTGTGGGTGCGGCTTTGATGGCTCCAAAGCCTCCCTCTGCACAAGCTATGATTGTGGACGATACGGTAACTACTGTAGATACTATTGATACGGATGATACTGATATTAATACAGATAGCCCGACAGGTGATGCAGATACAAGTATTAACGATGTAATAGATACACAAACAACGGTTTTAGATACCGCTGATACATCTGTAGACACAACAGACTATAGCGGAGTATCTAGCGCTGGTGTAGCATCTACAGGGACGCAGTTAGCAGAGGCTGCTAGTGCAGTTAGTACAGGTGTTGGCGAGGATAGTGCTATAGATTTTTACGAAAGAGGTCGGCAAGCTACGATACTTACGACTGCACAAGGGTTGTTAAGTGATGCAACCACTGGTGTTGGTACACTTCTCAAGCCTACACCCGGATTAGCTGGCGCTGGATTAATAGCATGATGGGTAAACGACCAAAGAATATAGCTGGCGCTATGGGTAAGAAATCTTCTCAACCAGCAAAAAATATGAAAAGCTCTACGGTAGATCCAATTGAGCGTTTAAATCAGCGTATGGCTGGTCGCACACAAGGCGGCGCTAAAAGTAAGAAGCGTAAAACATTAATGTCCGGGTATGGAGGAATGTAATGGCGCAAGTTACACCTATGATAGCGCAGCTTGATAGACGATATAAAACGCTGCAAAGACAAAGATCTAACTGGGAAAGTCACTGGCAGCAGCTAGCAGATTATATGTTGCCGCGTAAAGCAGACATTACCAAGAAGAGAGAGCAAGGTGACAAGCGTACTGAATTGCTTTTTGATGGTACAGCGATCCATGCTGTTGAGTTATTAGCTAGTAGTTTACATGGTATGCTTACTTCCCCAAGCACACCTTGGTTTTCCATGCGCTACCGAAACCCGGCGTTACAACAAAACGATGCGGCTAATGAATGGTTGGAAGTTGCAATAGATCAAATGTATCAGGCTTTTCATAGGTCTAACTTTCAACAAGAGATACATGAGTTGTATTATGATTTGGTTGTATTTGGCACAGCTGCTTTTTATGTAGAGAGTTCGCCGGAAGGTTTACGTTTTTCATCCCGGCATATAGCGGAGATCTGTATCAGTGAAGATGCAGAGGGTCGCGTCGATACGGTATTTCGTAAGTTTAAATTAACAGCGCGAAGTATTGCTATGCAGTTTGGTGAGGAAAACTTACCAAAAGAAGTTAAGAAAGACTTGGATAGTGAGCCTTACAAGGAACATTCTATTGTTCATGTGGTGCATCCACGTAAAGAAAGCAAAGGAAGAGCTAAGAAAAGCAAGCCTGTAGCGTCTATTTACTATACGGCTGATACAAGACAGCTGTTATCTGAAAGTGGATTTGACGATTTTCCGTTTATGGTTCCGCGTTTTGTTAAAGATAGTGTTAGTACCTATGGACGTAGCCCGGCAATGAACGCGCTACCTGATACTAAAATGCTAAACAAGATGGCAGAAACGACAATTAGGGCTGCTCAAAAACAGATCGACCCTCCGCTGATGGTTCCTGATGATGGGTTTATGTTGCCAGTTAGGACAACTCCGGGTGCATTAAATTTTTACCGTACAGGTACTAGAGATAGACTAGAGCCGTTGCAGATAGGAGCTAACAACCCTCTAGGTTTGAATATGGAAGAGCAAAGACGTAATGCTATAAGACAAGCTTTCTTTGTAGATCAGCTGCTAATGGCAAATGGACCGTCTATGACTGCTACCGAAGTGTTGCAAAGGAACGAAGAGAAGATGCGATTGCTTGGCCCGGTGCTAGGTAGATTGCAAGCGGAGTTGCTTCAACCGCTAATCTCTAGATCCTTTGCATTGCTCCTCCGAAACGGCCTCCTCCCAACCGCGCCGGAGGAGCTTCAAGGTCAGGACATAGATATTGAATATGTATCACCGCTAGCAAAAGCGCAGAAAATGACAGATCTACAGTCAATGTTGCGTGGTTTTGAGGTATTGTTGCAGATGCAGCAAGTAGCGCCAGTGATGGATTATCTAGATGATGATAAGCTTGTACAGTATCTAGTTGAAACAACAGGTATTCCGGCGCGTGTTATCCGTAGTCCGAATGAAGTACAGCAATTACGCAGACAAAGGGCAGAGGCGCAAGCACAACAAGCACAAGCGCAGCAAGAGGCGGCTATAGCGGATCAAGCGCAAAAGCTAGCCCCGGCGTTAAAGGTAGCCTCTGATGCTCAACAACGTGGACAAATATGAAAGAATTAGAACAAATTAAACTCGCCTATCGCCGTACATTTAATACGGAGGATGGGGAGCAAGTGCTTAGTGATCTTAAAAAGCGTTTTGCTTTTGAGACAACCACTTTTGTTTCTGGCGATCCCCATCAATCAGCTTTCCAAGAAGGCCAACGCGCAGCAATATTATTGATCGTCAGTATGTTGGCTGAAGGAAAAAGTAAGGATAGGAATACCCAATGAGCGAAGAGATAACCCAAGATGCTGGACCTCAAGAAGTCGCTGAAGCAGTTGTAGCGGAGCCTGTAGTACAGGAGCCAGTTGCACAACAAGAAGTCGCACAACCTGTTAGTGAAGGTAATTGGCTAAGTTCGTTAGATGAAACGTACCAGCAAGATCCTTTGATTAACAAGTTTGCAAGTGCTAACGAGCTAGCAAAAAGCCACATTAGCGCGCAAAGAATGATTGGTGCTGATAAGGTAGTTATACCCGGTCAGTCTGCTACGCCGGATGAATGGCGCGCAGTTTATCAAAAGTTAGGCGCTCCACAAGATCCGTCTAATTATGAACTAGAGCAAACGGATGTATTTGACGAAACATCTTTTGATGCTTTTAAAAACAAAGCTTATGAGCTTGGATTGTCTAATCAGCAAGCAAAAGAGATTGCTGGTTTGTATGCAGATCAAGTAAATACTGGTCGGCAAGTTTTAGAGCAACGTGCAGAAGAGGTGCGTTTTTCCGGGGAGCAAGAGTTACGACAGCAGTTTGGAGATCACTTTGACCAACGTTTAGAAATGGCAAGGTCTGCTTCTCAAACTGTAATGAATGAAAACGATTTAAAGATTTTTTCTGAAGTGCAGTTAGCAGACGGTAGATTGCTAGGGGATCACCCGGCGATTGTCAGAGCGTTTACAAAAGTAGCTGAACTTCTAGGAGAAGATAATTTAGTCGGTGAAACGACTGAAATGGTTATGAGTTCGCAAGATGCAAAACAGCGATATAATGAAGTTGTTCAACAAGGATCTCCCTATTGAGATAAATTCCACGCTGAACATCAAAATTATATTGATGAAGCTTTGCACTTACGTTCTTATTTTACTGGATAACCGAAAGGCCCAGAACGTCAAGCTTGTGCGTCAAGCGGAGTAGCTAACCTAATTAGTAGCATTGGCCCCGAAAGGGATAACCACGCGCAGCAAACTTAAACCTAAACTGTAAAGGAGAGACTTATGTCTACTCAGATTACTACAGCTTTTGTTCAACAGTTTTCCGCGAATATCCAAATGCTATCACAGCAAATGGGTTCGTTGCTGCGAGATGCAGTAGACTCGGAAAGTGTGAACGGTGAAAAAGCTTTTTTCGACCAAGTAGGTGCAGCGGCAGCTGTTCTACGAACTTCACGCCATGCTGATACGCCTTTGGTGGAAACACCACACAGCAGACGGATGGTAACAATGGCAGACTATGAATACGCAGATTTGATCGACGATGCAGACAAAGTACGTTTGCTAGCTGATCCAACATCTACTTATTCTAGGGCAGCAGCGGCAGCTATGGGTAGAGCAATGGATGATGTAATTATCACTGCGGCTCTCGGTACGTCAACTACTGGTAAAGATGGCAGCACTTCTACAGCGCTTCCAGCTGGACAGAAAATTGCACATGGCAGCGCCGGGTTAACTATTGCAAAGCTTCTAAGTGCAAAAGAAACCTTAGATGCAAACTCTGTTGATCCATCAATCACACGGCACATAATTGTATCGCCAAAGCAAATCTCTGATCTGCTTAACAATACAACCGTAACGTCAAGTGATTTTAATACTGTTAAGGCTTTGGCTACAGGTGAGTTAAACTCATTTGTTGGTTTTAACTTTATCGTATCTAATCGTTTGAACACTGACAGCAACAGTGACCGTCAGGTTATTGCTTTTGCCAGTGACGGTATCAAGCTAGCAATTGGTAAAGAACCATCTGCTCGTATTGATGAACGTGCTGATAAATCTTACTCAACGCAAGTCTATTACTGTCAGTCTATCGGTGCTACACGCATGGAAGAAAGTAAAGTAGTAGAAATTGCGTGTAACGAATAAGGAGGTTGACTAATGGCTACTGTTTATTCAGCACAACGCACTAATTCACGAGCTACACCAGCCGTGATGAACAAAGCAAACGAAATGAGCGGCAGAATTAGAGTTGCTCATGGTACTTATGAGGCATCTTCTTTAGCGTCTGGTGACGTTATTGAGATGTTTATCATGCCTGATGGCGCAAGATTGTTAGAAGGATCGCTTGCACATGATGCAATGGGTTCGGGAACAACCTTGTCTGTTGGCTATGCTGCACATACTAACGCAGCTGGTACAGCGGTAAGCGCAGCAGCGGCGGCTTATAAAGCGGCTGCGGCTTCTACATCAGCGCAAAAGGTAGACGTAATCGCTACACTAGCTCTAGGCTCCGGCACAGAGTTAGATGCTAACGAAGACGGTGTACCTGTAACGGTTACAATGGGCGGTGGCGCTGGCACTGGTACTGTTGAGCTAACTGTTAAGTACGTTCTAGACTAATAGAGTGGGGCGCGTTTGCGCCCCCTCTTTTTTATTGGAGATAGAGAATGACAAGTACCGTTGATATTGCTAACTATGCGCTTAACAGTTTAGGTGCATCTAATATTACTGCGCTAGATGAAAACAGCAAACCAGCGCGCATTGTAAACCAGCGATACGAAGCGGTAAGAGATAGTGTTTTTAGATCGCATCCTTGGAATTGTTTAATTCGTAGGGCAGAGCTAGCACAAGAGAGTACAGCGCCTACATATGGTTATGGTAAACAATATGCGCTGCCTACAGATCCTTATTGCTTGCGTGTTTTAGAGTTTAGTAATGGTACGCTAACGTTTCCTTATGATAACATGAGAAGCAATAGCGATACTCCGGCGTTTATTATTGAGGGTCGTAAGCTGTTAACAGACGAAGGTACTGCAAAAATCAAGTATGTTGCCCGGATTACGGACCCACAACAGTACGATGCCGGGATAATTGAAACATTAGCGGCTAGATTAGCGTATGAAATATCGTATGCAATTACAGGATCTACTACTGTAAGACAGTTATGTGCAGCTGATTACGATAGAAAACTAAAAGAAAGTACGTTTCAAGACGCAACTGAGGGTGCGCCAGAACGTATCGAAGCTAATGACTTCATTGAGGCAAGAATGTAATGGCGAGATCCGCACCTTCATTAAGTACATTTACAGCTGGTGAAATATCGCCACGCCTAGAAGGGCGTATTACGCTAGAAAAGTACAAGGCTGGTTTGTCAGATCTAACTAATATGGTAGTGCAACCTCATGGTGGTGTAACACGTAGGCCGGGTACGCAGTATCTTGGCACTGTAAAAGATAGCAGTGTCAAAACTAGACTAATACCATTTCAGTTTAAAACAACAGACACATACATACTTGTGTTTGGCGATCAGATAATGCGTGTGTACCGCAACGGTTCTCAGGTTTTAAAAGGATCTGCACAAAACATTACAGCTGTTACAAAAGCTAATCCCGGCGTAGTAACAATATCTTCTCATGGCTACAGCAACGGCGATGAAATATTTTTAGATAATGTCGGCGGTATGACAGAACTAAATGGTCGTAATTATAAAGTGGCTAACGTTACAACAAACACATTCACATTGCAGAATTTGTTTGGAACCAACATTAACACAACAAATTTTACGACTTATACATCCGGCGGTGCAGTAGATGAAATATTTGAAGTAGCAACGCCATACGCAGCGGCTGATATATTTAATTTACGTTTTGCTCAAAGTGCTGATGTTATGTATTTTGTGCATCCAAGTTACGCAATTCGTACTTTGTCACGTACAAACCACAATGCTTGGACATTTGCCACGCCTACAATAAACGAAAACTCCACTCCTTCTTTGGTAGGGAGCGATAATTATCCAAGTGTTGTAACATTCTTTGAGCAACGGTTAGTGTTTGCTGCATCTAATAACCAGCCACAAACAATATGGTTTAGCAAAAGCGCTGATTATCTCAATTTCCATACAGGAACAAATGCAGATGATGCTTTAATTTACACTATTGCATCTAACCAAGTAAATAATATTAGGTATTTATCAGCTACGCGAGTGCTAACGATAGGTACTTCCGGCGGTGAGTACGTGCTTACAACTACAAATGACGGCCCTATTACGCCGACTACAACGCAAATTCGTAAGTATTCTAACTATGGATCGGCTAATACAGAGCCTGTACAGGTCGCAGATGTTACGTTGTTTCTGCAACGCGGCAACAGGAAGGTGCGTGAGTTTAAGTATATTGGTGAGGTAAACACTGCCGGGTATCAAGCGCCGGATCTTACAGTGTTAGCAGAGCATATTACTGAAGGTGGCTTAGAAAGTTTTGCGTATCAACAAGAACCAGAGAATATTGTATGGGCTATTCGTTCAGATGGTGCGTTGGTAGGTTTAACGTATCGGCGTGAAGAGCAAGTTGTTGCTTGGCATAAACACGTAATCGGCGGTAGTTTTTCTGGTGGGCAAGCTGTAGTAGAAAGCATTGCAACCTTGCCTACAGATACAGGTAATGACGAGTTATACATGATTGTCAAACGCACTATCAATAGTGTTACCCGGCGATATGTAGAACGCATGAAGGATTTTGATTTTGGCAGCACAACAACAGCAGCATTTTTTGTAGATAGTGGGCTATCTTATTCGGGTGGTGCAGTAAGTAGTTTTAGTACGCTGTACCATTTAGAAGGTGAAACTGTTTCTGTACTTGCTAACGGTGCAAGTCATGCAAATAAGACTGTATCAAGCGCATCTATAGCACTTGATTTCTCAGCAACTAGCGCAGCTATTGGATATGGATACACTTCTAATATGCAAACTCTACGGATCGAAAGCGGATCTTCTGATGGCACAAGTCAAGGCAAGCCAAAAAGAATACACGGTATTACAGTAAGATTGTTTGAAACGGTGGGTGTAGAAGTAGGTAATGATAGTTCCGAAATGGATCGTATATTTTTCCGTGATAGCTCAATGGATATGGATGCTGCTGTACCTTTATTCTCAGGTGATAAAGATGTGGAGTTTCCCGGTGGCTTTGACGATGATGATAGGATATACTTACAACAGACGCAGCCATTACCCTTAACGGTATTAGCGCTGTACCCAAGGATGAATACTTTTGATAAATGATAGCAAGACCACTTAGTAAAGTTCATGTTTTAGATGTAGCGGATCGTGTTCCGTTGCAAAACAATTCGCAGTTAGGTTTAGTCCTTTCTGCAATGCCTGTTTATTTACAACCGGGTAGAGGCTTGGCACTTATAGACAAAGGCAAGGTTTACGCAGTTACAGGTCTAGCGCCTTTATGGGAAGGCGTAGCAGAAGCATGGTTTTTGCCTACGCGAGAAATGAACGGCAAGCGAATACAGACAGTACGTTTAGTTAAACGTGAGTTAGATGCCGCCATAACAAGACTGAAACTGACAAGAGTACAAGCTGTTGTCAGGTCAGATTTTACAAATGCACATAAGCTTGCAAAGTTTTTAGGCTTTACTAGCGAAGGTGTAATGCACAAGTATGGGCCAGATGGTTTAGATTACGAAAGGTACGCAAAATGGAAGCACTGCCATTTTTAATGATGGGTTCGTCAGTTGTTGGCGGCATAGCAGAAAAGAAAGCTGCCAATAAAGCAGCGGCAGCGGCTGCAAGAGTTGGTGAGTTTAACGCAAAAATCATTGAGCGTGATGTTAATCTACTAGAAAATCAACGCACTATTATTAATAATAATGTGCTTATTTCTAACAAACGTAAGCGTATGGCGTTTCGCAAAACGCAAGGTGAGGCTGTAGCCGGGTTTGCTTATGCTGGTGTTGATATTGCTGTAGGTACACCAATGCAAGTTTTACGTGAGGGTGGGCGAGAAAGCGATTATGAAATTGCTGTAGACAAGTTTAATAACTACGTCACCAATATGCAGATAAACGATGCTCAAGAAGATGCAAGACTAA
>Ga0187218_1000211_pt1 | contig 17640 bp, 20 predicted proteins | sample 14SPOviralmetaG_FD_130167 | JGI IMG/M metagenome (GOLD analysis project Ga0187218, IMG submission 130167) | Marine viral communities from the oligotrophic San Pedro Time Series (SPOT) site, San Pedro Channel, CA, USA - 14 SPOT_SRF_2010-08-11... | ecosystem: Environmental > Aquatic > Marine >...
AGAATCTGATTGAGGAACTGTTAACAATAGAAAAAGATGGTAAGATAGTCTGTCAACCAACATTAATGTTAAATGGTGAAACACCTATTGTTACAGGGTTATCTTCAAATATACCTTTATATCTTAATGCAAAAAAAGATGGAGAAGTCAGAGCAAGAGATGAAGAAGGTAAATTCGTATCAGATGATATAACTACTGCAGACAATGAAGCATGGGAAAGTAAAGATGAAACTCCAAGTAGTTAGAACTCAGCTAGGAAAAGATGCAACCAACGGTTTATTGTTTATTGATGGTGTCTTTGAGTGTTATACATTAGAAGACCAGTATCAAGCAGTTAAAGTAATGCACGAGACCTGCATACCCGAAGGTAAATACGATATAGAGTTTAGAAAAACTGGTGGATTTCATGCTAAGTACAGTGATAGGTATAAAAATGCACATTATGGTATGTTGCATGTACAAAATGTACCTAATTTTACCTATATATTAATACATACTGGCAACACTGATGAGCATACATCAGGATGTCTTATCGTAGGTGAAACACAGCAAGATTTAGATGTATCTAAAGACGGTTTTATCGGTTCAAGTGCTGTGGCATACAAAAAAATGTATGCAAAAGTGGCTAATCAATTACTACAAGGCAAGAAAGTCACTATTGAATACATACTTATAAACGATTTGTTAGAAAATAAACCAATAGACAATAAAGCTAAAGACCATTTGATATTAGCAGGTACTGTTTATGACAAACTTCAAGAGATTAACGGAAATGTCATTAAGACTAATGCTATGATTAAAGGTAGATTAATAAACTAGGAGATATATATGAGTGAAGAACTCAAAGATATGTTAGAACGAGTTGCTTGGACTTTCGTTGAATCTTTTATTGGTGCGTTAACTATTGCACCTTTAGTAGGAGTTGAGGCTGAAACAATCCAGTTAGCTGCTTTATCAGGAGGAGCTGCTGCTCTTACTGTCATAAAGACTTACGCCAAAAAACAAATTGGTGGCAATTCACAATCAGTAAGTAAATAACTTAAAACGTGTAAATACCTCTTAAATCCTGTATACTAATATTGACAGGACTAGGAGGTATTATGCCGAAAAAGAAATACACATCTGAACAGTTAGGTAATAATTTCTATAAGACTGGGTGGCAACCTGGTGTGGAAATGGACAAAATAACTGGTAAAGGTGAAATCACACACGTTGGAACAGACCCAAACTACGAAAATCAATTTGATGAGATACTAAAAGAGTGGGGTTTTGACCCAAATAAATACGAAATTATAGGCACTGTAAAGGCTTCTTCGTGGAATACTCAGCTAAAAGGTGGTGAAACTACTACATTTTACGCATTTAAAGGCGTTGTACGAGAAAAAAGTCCAGGACATGACCTGTTTTTTCAAGAACTTTTCAAGAAAGCAGCTAAAAAACCACCAGTTAAGAAGGTTTACAAGGGAGGCGACACAGCTTTCCTTTTTTTTATGGCAGATTGGCAACTTGGAAAAGACGACTACGGAGTAACTAATACTATAAATAGATATGATGTTGCTTTGCAAGATGCAGTACAAAGAATAAAAGATTTGCGTAAAATCGGTGTAGAAATAGATGAAATTTATATTATAGGTTTAGGTGACCTTACAGAAAATTGTCAAGGCTTCTATGACTCACAAGCATTTAATATTTCTTTGTCAATGATTGAACAATATGCATTAGCAAGAAGTATGATGATGAAAACTGTAGATACTTTCTTACCACTTGCAGATAAAATTGTATTAGCAGGTGCTCCAGGTAATCATGGTGAGATGACTAGAAGTGGTAAAGGTAAAGTTATTACAAGTCGTTTAGATAACTCAGATACAATGCACTTACAGATATGTGATGAGATTATGTCTGCTAATAAAGAGAGATACAAGTCAGTAACAGTAGAAATTCCTGATGGGTTTCATCAAATTATGACCATTAAAAATATACCTTGTGCTTGGACTCATGGACACATGTCGGGTGGTGGTGGAAACGCAGAAGCTAAAATTGAGAGTTGGTGGAAAGGTCAGATGTATGGTTTTCTACCTGCAAAAGACGCACAAATTTTGATTACAGGTCACTATCACCATTTTAGAAGTAAAATGCAGGGAGATAGGACTTGGTTTCAATCACCAAGTTTAGATAAAAGTATTGATTTCACGGCTCGGACAGGTAACTGGTCCCATCCTGGTGTATTAACTTTTACTGTAAACAATAAAGGTTGGGATAACTTATCAATATTGTAATAAGTTAAACAGAATACATTTTATATTTAACAGTAAGTTCCTCACCTGCAGGTATAAATTTATCTGTAAATAAATAACGTTTTAAATCACCTTGTATTTCACAATTAGGTGTTTCACTATGGTTTATAAATCCACCAAGTGGTGTACGGAGTAAGTTATTATCTTCACCAAACCAGTGTGCGTGTGTCATACCTAGTTGTTGGTGTGGTTCTAAATCCTTTAAAGTAAACAGACCTAAACCTTCTATCTTACTTGGTTGTATAGTAAGGTAATCGGGTAAAGGTCTATACATTATTCTTCCTCTTTCTTATCGTCTTGTGACATGATAGCAATCATGTTTTCATTGTGGTCAATTACAAATCTATCAATTAATTTTGTAACTTTGTCTAACTTTGTAGTAATTAACATAGGTGTTTTTTCTACACGTTGTCCACCTAAAGAATTAGCTAACTCAATAGCCCATTTTTTTAGTTCTTTCTCCTCTGCAAATACATTGGGTTGTTTTGGTTTACTCATTAAAAACCACCTTTCATTGTTAGTTCTTTCTCTTTAGCAGTCCTTATGACTGCATTACAAGTTATTTCTTTATGCAAGTAAGGGTTATTATCATCTCTTAACTTTATTCTTTTTATACAAAAGTCATTGCCATCCATATCTATAGCATAAGTTAAGTGTTTTTGTATTGTGCATACACCAGTTTCGCTTTTCTTACATCTTCTGTCATGTTGTGCAGGTTGGTCAAAGTCATAATCGGGAAATCTTATCTTTAATCTATTGACCAGTTTCTCCACATTGATGTTTGCTCCCTCTAAATCGTCCATTACAACCACTCACTAGGGCAATCTGTATCTCCCCAACCAGTCCATCCACAACCATCATTTTCTTTGTAATTGTTACAGCTCCAACTTGGTATCTTGCCATATTTATCAGGGTCGTCTTTCTTTTTCTTTCTATTGTCTTCTATGTACTCAGACTTGCCACACTCAGGACAATTTCTTGTGTTATCTTTTACTTCACCAAACACATCCTCAACTATTGATTTGTTTGCATTACCTGATAGTTTCTCAAACACATCTAAGAATGTACTCATTTGTTTGTCGTCCCAATCTTCTACTTCTTCGGGTAATTTATGCTCACTTACACACTGGACATAGGCTTCTTTTTGGTATTCAACAAGTTTTTTCTCATCACTCACCATGCCAACCATAATTACTTTTAGTTGGTCTGCTACGTTTTTAGTCTTTGGCTCTGCAACCATTTCATTAGCAACTTTCTCCATAGCTTTAATTTGTTCAGCAGTAGGTTTGTTCTCTGCTTTACGCATATCAACCTTAGTAACTTCTACTCTGTCTTCATTATTACCAACCTTAGACATCTCTTCTCTGCTTGGTCTTGGTGCTTTGTTACCTTGATAGTTCCAATTAGCTAACGCTCTACCTATCGCACTTGTTTCACAGTTCTCTACCCATGCATCTTTGTTAGCGAAGCCACCTTGTCCTTTAGTTTCTTGTGCTAAACCAGTAGTTACTGGTCTTGCATCTACTTCCATTTTGTATATCTCAGCTCTTACAGTTACGCAAGTACCATCATCAGTCATGTGTACTATTTCCGTATGTATTCTTGCTTTTGGGTTTTCTTTCCAAAATACTTTAAGTCTGTCTTCTACTGTTTCGTAATTATCTAAATTAAAATTAGGCATTTTGTCCCTCCAATATCTTGTACACTCTCTGCCTTGATATACCAAAAAGTTTTGCAATCTTAATAATAGATAATTCTTTGCTCATCTCTTTCATGGTTACATATCTTGTTTTCATGTACACTTCCGTCTGCTCTTTCAATCGTTGTTCTTCATTAAGTAACGAAGAAACAGCGTTTGTCCATTTATCTCCCATAATCTCCCTCATCTATGCTTCTTAATATTGCCGAATTACTTTGTTTTCCGACAAACATCTCTGTTTTTAGCTCATCATATGTGCAAACAAGTTCATGGTAATGTTTTTTACCAATCTTAATCGTTTTTATCTCCCACATATCCTCTCTTAAATTAAATATGACTGCCGATATTCTTGGAATACCAAAATCATAAACAAATTCGCTAGTGCTAATCATCTTGTTATCACTATCTCTTGCTGTTTTAAGCAACCATGCAACTAAAAGTTTTTGGTTCTTAAAAACAGGTACGGCTTTCTCTCTAAAGTATTTGTAATCCATTATTCTCCCTCTCCTCTAAACATATCATTAAAACATTCGGGGTGTGTTCCTGTCATTAACTGCTCCCTGTCTGCTCTGTTATGATTTGGGAATATATCCTGTATCAACCTGCGTAAATGTCTTGGTGTTTCAGTAAACTCTCTGTATTTTTTACTATCTACAAAGAGTTTTCCTGTATTTCCACAATGCATACAACTTGGTGTTGTAACGAGTATTGTTTTACCAAACATTACAACACGCCATTATGATTAATCCAACGTGTAATGTGCTTTGCAATACGCTTTGCACCTCTCTCGTTGGGCTCAATCTCGTTGTAGTAACACTTAACCGACATAAAGTTTCTAGTATCAAGTACATCAAAACTTTGTCCTAAGTTTGTGTTCGGATAACTGTTTAACCTGTTAGCTAAACTGTATAATCTATCGTTCCACATAGACACTATTGCAAGTGAAGAGTTATCAACACTATTAAATCGTGTAGGATTATAAGCTAAGTTACCATTGTAACAAGTAACCAATAAGAACTTTCTACCTGTCCTGCGTAAGTTATTTAACATAGTTTCGTATGCGTACATAAACTTATCAAGCTCTGAGTTCATAAGTCCCATAGTTATGTTTGTGTCATCAGTTACACCTAACAAAGGCATACTTGCTAACAAGTCATTACCACCTGCACTAATTACTACTGCATCTGATTTATCATTGACTTTGTTTGTATCAACACAATCATAAATTGTATATCCGTCTATTGACTGGTCATTGAAATTGATACGCTTGTTATCAAAACTATCAATGACATAATCAACAGTAGATTTACCTGTCTTGGTATATGCTTTATTATCTAAAACACTATCGCCAATAAATGATACAACTGCTTCGTTGTTTACTTTATTTTTAGTTAACCATGATTTGTTATAAGTAGTTTTTGGTGTTTCTTGGTATGTATTATTTTCAAATACAGTTTGAGAAACATTTACATCATTTTCATTAATGTACCAATCATTACCAATGACATCAAAGTCATCTATACCTTTTGACATTTTGTCCTTTCCGTTTGTAACTATCTATTGTAACACATTGTCATTATATATTTACATTGATTTTGTGAATTTTTATAGATAGCTTGTAACACACCTCAAAACTTATCCAATAAGTTTCTTTATATGAAATGTATTACAAGCTACCTACTGACTATCGTGATAAGACCCGTTGCAAATCTATTTCCCTTATCAAAGGTGTGGTTAATTACGCCACATTATCCGAGTATCTTATGCCTCACGACATAATATCTAGTCAACTGTAAGTGGTACAGAATGGAATTAATCTTTTTATCTGTACTTTTTATCTAGCTAACATTTCTGCACTAGACTTCCAACCACCTTACATAGATAGCTTGTAACACACAAAACTTTAACGTCCTACTTCCCATTGGGCAAGGGCTTGAATTATATGCTACAAGCTACCTACTTATTAGTACGAAACAAAGGGCTATAAGTTCGTAGTAAGTAGCTTTTAATCAATCTAACATAGTTGTAATTATATGTTGTCTTTTTATAATATTTCTTTCTCCTGTATTTGTTTAGCCATTGCTCTCTCTCTCTTTCAATATTCTTAATCTTGCAGGTATCACAACCTCATAATTACAATCATCACAACAGCTTCCACTTTGGTAAACGGGTGCAGGGTTGTTTGTATATTGTTCCTCTATCAGTAGTTGACAGATAACACAAAAGAATATTTCTATGTGTCTGTATTCGTTTAACTTCGGCATGATTTCCTTTCTTTGACTACATAACAATAACACAGTCTAAAAGAAAAGACAATATTACTTTACATATAATTCTATTTATGATATCGTTAGATAGTTAGTTATGAAAGGATTAATAAATGCAATACGTAATAGTAAATGTAAGTGATGGCAGGAGCATAAAGTTTCCGTCAGTTGAAAAGCTAGATGAATTCGTTTTAGCTTGTACTCATCTTACGGATATAAATATTCACACAGATGAGAATTATCACATTGAGAAATTCGTTCCAATCGAGGTGTCACAATGAGCAAACAAGGTCATAGTGAAGAGCAGATAGAGAGAAAACTAGATGCTATTAAAAGTTATGAAAGTTATCAAGCAGATTTGTTAGCTAAGAAACAATCTCTTGTTGCGTGGCGTGTTAGCGTGCAGGATGATAGAACTAAAGTTTACCTTAAATCTAAGTTGCAGTTGCTTGACAATAACTTTGATATGGCAAGTAATCAAATACAGATTTTAGAGTGTGAGCTAATCATTGACAAGTTAAGGAAAGACAACTACAAAATTAAGTTAGGTTACGGAAATGAATTGGTTACAGATATAGAGTAATAATCAACTAACGCACAATCGCCACTTGCAGGAAGTACAAAATGGTGTCACTTCTTGTTGGTGGCTTTTGTGTTTGTCAGGTAATCTTGGTCAGGAACTTAGTCAGAAGTATTAGTTTAACTAAGCATCCCTAGTATTAAATCAAAACGGGTACATAATCTAGTGTATCGTACACACAAACACACAATATATAGTATGTTGCAACAATAATGAATTAGTCTGTAACTTCGGTAAAACACAAATACGCAATGAAGGATAGTGGGCAGGGTTAAATCGGCGTGGGCGTCTATATGTATGTACTATCCCTTAGAAATATGCTGTTAAGTATGGTACTAGATGTAGTGGTACTATATGTAGTAGGGTACCTTACTGCTAGTAAAAGAGAGGTGTTATTTAAAGTAAGTACATCTAAACAATGAGATAGGTGGTGCTTACCCTGTGTCATCCCTCCCAAACCGATAACAAACCATTTAATGACTTATTGTAATATATGAAGTAATGGGCTTTAACCCCAGTTAACATGGACCTGCTAGTCCACTTTATTGATGTAGTTATAGTCGAAAGCTCTTTTCTAAAAGCAGGAAGTTCTTTCTGATTGTCTTCCAATGTACCATAGAAATAAACACATTACAAGTCATTGCTATTTCTTACTGTTTTGGTAGACTTATTGTGGCTAGTAGTCTTTATCTGTTAGCCTCCTTTCTGACAAGTAGACTGTAAATCCCTCACGCAAGTGAGGGTGTGTCTAAAGTTATATAGAAAATTTTTTTTTTTTACCTCCCTAAAAATAACCAAGCAGTATAGTAGAAATTACAATAAAATAACAGTTAGGACCAACTGTACGTACAAGACCCTTTCATGCCCGAGAGGGTTTTGTGGTATCGTGACCTCATATGATTATTAAAGACTGCAAAGTTTGTAATAGAGCATTGAAATTCTATAAGAGTTACAAGTTATGTGCTAACCTAGGTTGTACAGAGTACAATAAAAAACTAAGGAGATATGATGCCAGTAGGCAAAAAAGGAAAAAAGAAAAAATACAGTGCCAAGAGGAAGAGTAAACGAGGCATGTATTAATGGCTGCTAAAAAAGGTTTGTATCACAATATGAACAAAAGAAAAAAAGCAGGTACAAGTAGGTCAAAGAAAAACTCTACTATCTCACCTAAAGCGTATGCCAATATGAAAAAAGGTTTTCCTAAAAAGAAAAAATGAAAGTATTTAAAGCAAACGGTCAAGAGTATAAAGGCGCACACCATAAAATGCCTAATGGACAAATCCATTCAGGTAAAAAACATACTAAAAATAGTAAGCGTTTGTATAAAACTAAAAGAAAATAATGGCAACATACCAAGGTAAATCAGTTAAGCTAAACTCGCCTTCTTCTATAGGTAAAGGTGAACCTGGGTATGGACGTAAAAAATCTAAAGTGTATGTCAAAAAAGGAGACAAAGTGGTTAAGGTAATGTTTGGAGACCCGAACATGGCTATAAGAAAAAACAATCCTGAAGCTCGTAAATCATTTAGAGCTCGACATAAATGCGACACAGCAACAGATAAGACCACAGCAAGATACTGGTCTTGTAAGGCATGGTAGAAAAAAAACTTTGTTATGCAGGTGGATGCCATAGACCTTTACCACCAAAAGCAAAAAAGTATTGTTCTAAACGTTGTTACAACAGAATTAATATGCAAAAGAAACGTGCTCGTAAAGCAGGTGTCGAATGGACACAAGAGGACGATGTACTAGAGATACCTAGTCAAAAAACAAATGTACAGTCTAGACGTGGCAAAGTATATAACGATATAGTCGAATCAGGTTTAGCAGCAGAAATACATAACAAAAAAAATACTATAACAGCAGTTGCAGATATATTAGGCACAACAGTAGGTGCAGTATCTATGGCATACTCTGCTTATGTAGAAGATATGAAAACAGATTTAGATAAAGAAACATGGTCTATACCACAGGTAGCAGAAAAAACATTAGAAGACTTTGATTATTTTAGAGATAGGTATTTCCAAACAGAACAAGGTATACCATACGAAACACCTGACTTTCACAAAAAATGGATTGCATCAATTATGGATGCTATAGAAAACGGTACACAACACATGATACTATCTCCACCACGACACGGTAAGACAGATTTGTTAATACATTTTGCAGTATGGTTAATTTGTAAAAATCCAAACATACGTATTTTATGGGTAGGTGGTAACGAAGAGATAGCTAAAAACGCTATTAGTTCTGTATTAGACCAACTAGAAAGTAACGAATTATTAATAGAAGAGATATGTGGACCAGGAGCAAAATTTAAACCTACATCACGTACAGGTAAAGCATGGTCACAAAGTGGATTTACAGTAGGCACTAGAACAGTAACTGGTATCAAGAGTCCGACAATGGTAGGACTAGGACGTGGTGGTAAAATTCTATCACGTGACTGTGACATAATTATTGCTGATGACATTGAGGACCACACATCTACAATGCAACCTGCATCTAGAGAAAATACAAGAAGTTGGTGGACAACAACATTGTCAAGTCGTAAAGAGGAACATACAGCAATGGTTGTAATTGGCTCTAGGCAACACTATGACGATTTGTATTCACATTTGTTAGATAACGAATCTTGGAGCACAACTGTAGAACAAGCACATGATATAGAATGTACGTTACCTGAAGATGTAGACGACCATAGTAAATGTATGTTATGGGCTAGTAAACGTACACACAAATGGTTAATGGATAGAAAACGTGCAGCCGAAACTACAGGTGGTAGAGCTATATACGAAATGGTATATCTTAATGTAGCTATGCCTGAAGGATTGTCTTTATTTGACCGAGTAGAAATAGAAGCATGTAGAGACCAAGGTAGAGATATTGGGCAGGTACCTCCAGGAACAAGATTGATTGCAGGACTTGACCCTGCCTCTACTGGGTATCAAGCTGCTTTTTTATGGGCATACAATCCTGAAACAAACATAATGCACATGGTAGATATGAATAATCATCTAGGTGGTGGTATTCCTGAAGCACTCAAAATAATTAAAGAATGGTGGATGAAATATAATTTAGCACATTGGGTTATTGAGGAAAACGGATTTCAAAAAGCAATTAGACAAGACCCTAGCATAAAAGACTTTGCATCAGGTCATGGTATATTTTTAGAGGGACATGAAACATACAAAAATAAATTTGACCCTATGTTTGGTGTAACTGCTATGAGACCACTATTTGCAGATAAATTAATTTCTTTGCCATATCTTGGCTTTGAAGCCCAAGAAAAGGTAAACTTATATACAAGCCAGTTGGTTTATTTTAGTTCTGCTAAGAACAAGAGTAAATCTATAGGAACAAAAACAGACATAGTTATGGCTAGTTGGTTTCCAATGAAATCAATTAGACGTATGCAAAAAGAACGGTACGCTGCAATGGGATATGATTATAATCCTAGCTTTTCAGGGTACGAACCTAGTAGTATGGATTTAGATAATTGGAGATAAATGCCTTTAAACAATGATGAGATTTATGACAGGATAGATTACCTAAGAAGCATCAATCAAGAAAACGCAATAGACAGGTCTCGTATTAGAGACATTATGAATGGTGGAGAAGCTGCAGTTACAGCACTGCTTGGTAAAAGCGTAGATGTAGAGTACCACGAACTACCTGCACCTAACTTGTTTTTAACTGCACTAGAAAGATTTGCACAAAAAATAGGTAGAGCTCCTGATTTAAAAGTAGATATAGTTAATGAAAAAGATTCACAACGTGCAAAAAAGAAATCTGAAAAGATAGAACGTATTGTTGGTGCGTATGATGGTTTTCAAAAACTACACATGCAATTACCACAAGTAGGTAGATGGTTACCAGGGTACGGTTTTGTTGTATGGGTTATAAATCATCAAAAAGATAAAGATGGTAATCCATATCCACAAGCACAACTAAGAGACCCTTTTACTTGTTATCCAGGAATGTTTGGTAACGACCAACAACCTGAAGAACTAGCTATTATATCTCGTGTCCCACATGACACATTAGCTAAACAATATCCAAACGCTAAAAAATACATTTACGAAAAAGATGAAGAAGGTCAAATAGACCCGTATTCAGTTTTATTACAAACCAATCAAAATAGTGGTAGTTGGGCTAATACAACTGGTTATGGAAAAGTAGTAGTTGAGTATATGAATACAGAAGGCACGTATGTGTATCTACCTGAAAATAGAAAAACTATAGACTTTATGCCTAACCCATTAAAGTCAGGACCATGTTTCGTAGTAGCTAAACGATATTCGTTTGACCAACTACAAAGCCAGTTCCAACACATAACAGGACTTATGGCTAACATGGCAAAAATAAATATTCTTGGAACTATTGCAATGGAAGATGCAGTATTTACAGAAACAAATATTGTTGGAGAAATAGAATCAGGTAAATACCGTAAAGGTAGATTTGCCGTAAACTATTTAGCTCCAGGTTCTCAGGTGTCTAAGCCAGTCAATAATCTACCATATCAATTATTTCAACAAGTAGATAGACTTGAAAGACATCTAAGACTTGGTGCATCTTATCCAGTATCTGATGATGGACAATCGCCTAATAGTTTTGTTACTGGTAGAGGATTAGAGGAACTAGGTACATCAGCATCATTGCATGTTAGAGAATACCAAGGCATACTATCCGAAGCATTACAAGAAGTAGATGCAAAACGTTTAGAGTATGATGAGGCAATGTTTCCTGGTGTAAGAAAACCTATAGCAGGTTTACACAAAGGTACAGCATATAAAGAATCATATACACCACAAACAGATATCAAAGAAATGTATACAACAAGACGTGTGTATGGAGTAATGGCAGGATTTGATGAGCCACAAAAAATAATTACAGGGTTGCAATTAAAACAACAAGGCATCATTGATACACAAACATTACAAGAAAATATGGATGGCTTAGAAAACATAACTAAGATACAACAAAGAATACATGCTGAAAAAGCAGAGACTGTATTGTTTGAATCTCTTATGGCACAAGCTGCAGAAGGTAATCAGAAAGCAACTATTGCTGCTATAGAGATAAGAAAAAATCCACAAAAAATGTCAGAGATATTAGATAAATATTATACAGCAGAAGGCGATGAACCAAGCGAAGAAGAATTATTAGCTATGGGTCTTGGTGGTCCACAAATTCCACCAGGTCCAGGAGGTGCGTTACCAGGAATTGAACAAGTATTAGGTGCTGTTGGACAACAAGGTCCACCACCAGGAGGTCCTCTTGGGTAACGAAGAGATATTAAAAAAGTTTTTCGATATAATTAATGCAGAGGATTGGGAAGAAGATGTGGTTTATACAGGTGTCAAAGAACAAGCACCTACTTTATTAAGAGATATTATAATACCAACACCTCACCCATATTTTTTTATACATTTACAAGTAGGTATGGAATATAACCCTGAATTAGGAGATGACTTATATGGGTAATGGTAAATACAATAGAGGTAGAAAAAGTAGTGCTTTAAACGAAGCTACTGATTTAACAGGTGGTGGTGCTTATGCAGATATTGTTGTACCTCCACAAACAGAAGGTGATTCGTTTGGACAAACAGCAGCTTTACAAGAACAAGTAGATGCAGTAAATCCTATGACACAAGCAGTTGTTGATACTGGTGGTATGCCTAGAGCACCAAGAGGTCCAATAAATTTAGGAGCACCAACTAACAATATAAACGAACCAATACAATCAGGTATTCCTATGGGTCCAGGAGATAATGGAACACAACCTATGCCAACAAGCACAATAAATAATTTTCTTATTGCTGCTAAAAGAAATTTTAATGACCCTATATTTGATGAACTATTAGAAGCAGACACAGAGTTTTAACATGGGATTCAGACCGAATTTCTTTGTTCCTAACGAAGCTAAAGAAGGTTTAGCTGCTAACTCGTCTGCAAACCTAGATGAAATAAAAAACTTTGAAAGAGCTATATCACCTGAATTAGCTAAAAACATGGCAAACATAAGTAGGACTTATCCTACGCTAGACAAACGATTAGTTGTATATTCTGCGTTGTCAGGTATAGAACCTGATGATGGTGTATTGCTTGACTTGTCACAAAGACAACAAAAAGCTATGGAGAAGAAACAAAGAATAATGGTTAATCCTAAAGTAAACTTTTTAAAAAGAGGTACTCAGTTAGGTTTTTTAGCTATGGACTCTGCATTTCAAAAAGTATCTAAAAACTTTAAATCTACTGTAGTTGCTGCACAAGAAACAGACACTTCTATTGGTAAAGCAGTATTAGGTAATGTCGCAGCAGGTCTTTTACCTGGAGAACAATTAACAGAATCTATGCGAAAAAATACTTTAGGTAAAGATTTTAATCAAGCCTATGACGAAACAAAAGAAGCGTATGGTCCTACAGAATTTAGTAGAGCTATGACTGAAATACAAAACAATAAACCATTAAATTTGGGTGCAGGTATTTTACCTAATTCAATTTCTTTACAAGATACAGAAGTATACAATAAACAAATTAAATTAGGTAAGTCACCTACAGAGGCTTACGAAGCTGCAAAAAAAATATATGGAGCACCTGTAACAGAAGATTTTGAAAGAGATGAATATCAATTTGAATACACAACTAAAACTGGAGAAAGTATACCTATATCTCCTGGTCGTGTAGTTGCAGCACAGTTCTCACAAGAGGGCGATATTAGTTATGCTTTAGCAAGTACAATTATTGACGGTGCATTTAGATTAGGTGCAGACCCTATAAACTTATTATTAGGTTATGGTGCAGGTGTCAAAACTGCTGCACAAAAAGTAGTATCTGCTACAGAAGTTGCATCATACGTAGATGACGCAGCGTTTATGACAAGAGCTTTAAAAACATTTAAACCTGGTAAAAAAGGTAAAGAAGCTAGACGTTTAACATTTGGTAAATCTGCAGAACAGATAATGGATAGTAAATGGGGAGATAAGTTTGTAGATGCATTAGTACAAAATAGTTCTGTAGCTCGTTTAAAAGATATACCTACATTTAGTAAAGTAGATACGCAAGTTTTAAATCTTTTAGCACAAGTTAAAGATAAAAGTTCTATGAAAGAAATTGTTAAAACATTATTAAAAAATGGAGATTTATCTGACCTTATGGTTGCACCTTATTCAGGAGCATTTATAGGAAAAGAACTAGCTGAACTAGCATCTACAACACCAATAACAAAATTACCTATGAGACAAAATGTAGTAGGAGATATGGCTAATCAATTAGCTATGAAATTCGCAGGTAACTCTATAGATATAGCACCACTTAGAAATACTGTAGGTGCATTACTTGGAAAAATGAAAGATGACCAGTTCAGAGGTGTTATAGGTTTAGGTGGTAGTTTAAGAAATGCATTACCACAAAGAGTATCTCGTTTGTTTGACTTAGCTCCAGGGAGAATGGCTGCTATAAATCACATACAAGAAACAATAGAAAACATAGATGGTTTAGTTAAAACACTTGGAGAAAATAATAAAACTAGAGATTATTTTATAAGAGAGTTACTTAATGCACAAACACAAGAAGACATTGTTAAAGTTGTAAAACAAGTTAATAAAAGAATAGAAAAAAAAGTTATAGCAGATAATCCTGATTTACAAGGTGAAGACCAATTAGTTTCTGAAGTAATGAAATTTTTTAATAATGAAATATCTGAAAAAAGAAAATACTTTTATGATGAAGATGGTTTACCACAAGCATTTCCTGGCACAAAATATAGATATAAACCACAAGAAGTAAATGCTGAAACAGGTGAAATAATAACTGCTAAAACAGAAGCTGTGCCAACTGCTTTTTCAATGGGACAGTTTGCAGACAACTTTACACCATTAGTTGATTACAAAGAGTTAAGTAGGTCATTAGCTTCTTTTAGAAGAATAGTTGGTCCAAAGAATAGTGGATTAAAAAAAATTATATCTACTACATGGTCAGACCCTTCTAGAGGTATTGGTGAAAAAATATTACAACAAGCAAAAATACCTACAAGAGGATTAAAACAAAACTATAGAAGAAAGAAAACTACATTAGCACCAACGTCATGGTTAGAGTACATGTATTCAGATTTCATAATGCAAAGAGGTTTAAAACCTATGTGGATGTTGCGTGGTGCTTTGGCTTTACGTGTACCACCTGAAGAAGCTGTAAGAACTGCATTTTATGGTGGACCTAATGTATTTACACATCCTTTGTTGTTAGCTTCTTTAAAATCTAATGTTAGAAAAGGTGACCCATTAAACATACAATTAACTGGTAGCTTAGGAGAACAATTATTTTCTACAAGAATAGCTGCAGATGAAATAGATTCTGTTGCTGAACTCGTAGGAACTAAAGAATTACAAGATGGTATAAACTCTATTGATTACAACAAAATACAACAGATTATAAAAACTATGCGTTTAAATACAAATGCATCAGGACAAGTAGGCGATTCGTTTATAGCCAATATTTTAAATGGTGGTGATGCAACAGACTTTGCATTTGATGAAATTACAGGACAATTAAAAGAATTAGGAAAACAAAAAGTAGGAAATACTAATACTTTTGGTAGTTCGTTGTTACGTGAAGATATACCTCCACAAAAATTGCCTTTTGCAAATTTAAGTGAAATACCTTTCTCATCTATATCTGTTGTTCCTAATAAAAAATATAAACAAATTGTTGTATATAACAACAAAGAAGAACTTGTTAGAGAGTTAAGGAACTATGCAGACAATCCTTCTATTAGAGAACAACTTAAAAAATTAAATCACGGTATATCTGTAGAACTTAAAAATAATGCTGCAATATTTGATGTAACAGTGCATATAGGAAAAATGAATGATATAACTACTCTTAAAGATGCAGATACTGTATTAAAAAATGCATTAAGTATTGCTATAAAATCACATCAACCAAAAATACATATTAGAAAAGAATTGTATAGTCTATTACCTGAAACACATCCTATTGCAAAAATTGCAAAAGAATATCCTGATGGTTATGAAATACCTGTATACGCACAACCCGACCCACGTATAGATAATGTTGATATAGATTCACCAGTTATTAAAGAAACTATGGAATATTTGTTTGATAGTAATTTTCAAACTGCTAAAAAAATTGTAAACAAAAAAGGTGGTTATGCACAAGCTGCACCATCAGGTTCATTTTTTAATACAGACAGTTACTATCAATCAACTATGTCAGAACAATCTATAATGAAAGCATTAAAACCTACGGGCAAACAACTTAAAGCTGCTGAAAACGAATACATTATGGTTCCTAAATATACACCTAGAGGTGAAATAAATGAACAATGGTGGAGAGGATGGATTCACGATATGATTAATAAATCAAGTGACCCTGTTTTTGTAACTGTAGCTAGAGACGGTGCAGATAAAGCATTACAATTTTTTACAGAAAATACAGCAGGTAAAAGTTATATATCTGAATTTATAGCACGAAGTGATGACCCTTCAATAAGAAGTATTTTAAAAAATAAAGATGAATTATCTAAATATTTAAAATCTGTTGAATATGAAATTGGTAGATTACAAGGTAATAAAACAAGAAAAATATTTAGAGAGGGACAAGAAATTACAGAAAAACAAGCTAGAGAAATTATATTTGATGGGGAACGTATAGTATATCCTGATTATGAAGTTGACCTATCTGTAGGTGCAGCTAAAGTAAAAGAATTTATAGCTAATGGTGGTTTTGTTGATGGAGAAGATTGGGTAGAATTATCACAAAAATATGCTGTATTATCAGCTAAAACTGAAAAATACTTTGGTGATTTTTACAATAAAATAAAACAAGTATTTGATGAAGATATTAGAAAATTAAATCTAGGTCCACTTGAACAAGCGTTTAACAACAATCCTAATTTAACTGCATCAGGTGCTGTATCACAAACAGCATTAAATAAATGGGACGAAGTATTAGGAACTGGTTATAGCTTGTTGTTAGCTAAACCATCTGATTACCTAAACCGTGACCCATTGTTTAGATGGTCTTTTTATACATTAGCTGAAGATATTATGCCATTTATGACAGACAATGTAAAAAAACAATTTATAGTAGGAGCAAAACCTTGGATTGATAAAAGTCCTTTATATAAAAATTTATTAAAAAAATCTAAATTACCTGCAGGAGAAAACAGTATTACTTCATTAGAACAAGCCGAATCTTTACTTAAATATAAAGCTATGGATGAAGTAAAAAACTTATTATACGCTAGTTCTGACAGACATGTCTTTTCTGATGTGTTATCTTCTTATGTACCATTTCCTGAGATATGGGGTGAAGTTATAAAAACTTGGGGTAAGTTGTTAGCAGACAATCCACAAAAATTTAACAGAACACGTATTGGTGTAGATAGAGGTAAAGAAGCAAAACCTTGGGACACAGAGAATGCATTTTTTACATCTGACCCTGTAACAGGAGAATTGTTATTTAATTACGTAGATGTTATGAATGTTATGACATTTGGTTTAACTGCTATACCTGGTGCTTTAGGTTTTTCACCTATACAAAGTGCTATGTTGGGTGAGGATTTAAGAGATGAAGGTGTAAGAGTAAAACCTTATGGTTTCTTAGAAGGTCTTAACTTAATAGCTGCTAATGGTTTTTCACCTGGTTTTGGTCCTAATGTAACTATGCCTTTCTCAACAATACAAAAAATTGGAACAGCACCTAAATATTTAAATGATTTTATATTAGGTAACTTTAACGAACCTGGACAAGGTGTAAACCCTGTCAATGAAT
>Ga0187218_1000213_pt1 | contig 17595 bp, 17 predicted proteins | sample 14SPOviralmetaG_FD_130167 | JGI IMG/M metagenome (GOLD analysis project Ga0187218, IMG submission 130167) | Marine viral communities from the oligotrophic San Pedro Time Series (SPOT) site, San Pedro Channel, CA, USA - 14 SPOT_SRF_2010-08-11... | ecosystem: Environmental > Aquatic > Marine >...
GATTAAACAAGCGTTGTGTTTTTTTATACAATACCCTATCTTAGCGATAGGGTTTTTTTTTACACAAAATCTAAATAAATACGTTATATTAATATGGAAATCAAAGTACAAATACCTAGCGAACTTAACGAAATAAATGTGCAGCAGTATGCTCGATACCTTGATATTGTAGAGCAACACGAAAAAATGCAAAAGAAATCAGAGAAAAAAACTAATATTTTTTACTTACTAAAAACACTAGAAATATTTACCGGTATAAAATATGAAGATGGTTTGTCGCTGAGGTTATCTGACGTCCGTAGAATTGTAGTAAAAATAGAAAAACTGCTATCTGAAAAACCAGACCTAACAAAAATATTCGAACTAGGCAATGTTGAGTTTGGCTTCATACCAAAGCTGGACGATATGACTTTTGGCGAGTATGTTGATTTAGATACAAACATAGGTAATTGGAACGATATGCATAAAGCAATGGCGGTTTTATATCGGCCTGTTATCAAAAGAAATAAAGACAAATATCTAATAGAGGAATATAGAGGGGACTCGTATCACGAGGCTATGAAAGTTATGCCGCTCGGTATAGCATTCGGAGCGCTGATTTTTTTTTATCATTTAGGGAGAGACTTGTCGATAGGTATGACGAAATTTTTGGAGAAAACGAAAACTCAGGAATCGATGCCGTCTCAAATTTTTCAAGAAAATACGGTTGGTATCAAAGCTTCTATCGTATCGCTCAGGGAGACCTTACAAGATATGAGGCTATAAGTAAGTTGAACGTAAATACCTGTATGTTGCATTTATGCTTCGAGAAAGAAAAAACAGATTTAGAAAATATGCAGATTAAAAATAGCTTTAAAAAATGAGTGTAGGTGTACAGGCTTTTTATCGAATTACAGAGAAAATAAAAGAAGAGTTGCTTTCTAATGAAAATATTAATACGGTTACTCGCGGCGACATCACTCAAATAGATTTAGCTAAACAGACAATATTTCCGCTAGCGCACGTAATGATTAACAATATAGTTAATCAAGAGAGAGTCCTGAATATAAACATCACAGTCTTCACAATGGATATTGTTGACTATTCTAAAGATGCTTCTCTCGACACATTTAGAAATAATGATAATGAGATTGACGTAATAAATACACAATTAGCGGTTGCAATGTTATTGATAGAAAAATTAAGATCCGGTCAAATGTACTTAGATAAATTTCAACTAGAGGGTACGGCAACGCACGAACAATTTAATGATAGATTTGAAAACCAATTAGCGGGTATAGCAACAACGTTTAATGTTTTAGTACAAAACGATATAGATAATGGAATTTGATAATTTAACACAAGCGTTAAGGCGCTACAGAGAACTTATAATTAAAGAGTCAAGAGAGGAATTATCAAGACTAGGTAAAAAAAACAGTGGCGGTTTGTATGATAAAATTAAACCTGGAAAAGTTATCGTACGGCCGAACAGCCTAGAATTCTCTATTAAGATGCCTTTTTATTCGGCTTTCGTAGATCAAGGAGTAAAAGGTGCAGACCCGAGCCGCGTGTCGCCTAATGCTAAAGAAAAAAAACAACAAGCGCCTAACTCGCCTTACAAGTTCGGCAGCGGAAAATATAGGGGAACTTTCGACAGCTTCGTAAGTAAAATGACAGATTTTGCTAAGCGTAAAAATATTAGATTTAGAAACAAAAAAGGTGAATTCGTTGCAGGCGGATATAGTTCAATGGGGTATGTAATAGCTTCAAACATTTACAATCGAGGCTTAAAACCTAGTCTTTTTTTTACTAAGCCTTTTGAAAAATATTTCGGGCAGCAAGTACCGCAAGAAATTACAGACGCTTTCGGATTAGATGTAAGTAATTTTATAGCGTTTATGATTAAACAAAATTTTAGAGATAATGAGTAAAATAAATGCAAGGTCACCTTTTTACGCTTCGTTCAGCACGCCGACTAAACCTAGTCCTGAGTACACTTGTACAATAGCAAACGGAACAGGATTAAGCATAAGTCAAGAGGGAATAATAACAGAGCCACAATTCGAGCAAGGTACAATAGATTCTTTTACTAGTAGCGACTCAGGATTTGCTGACGGTAAATACGCAGTTGTAACAACAGATACTTTACGCACGTTAGTTTTTCGCCTTGCAATACCTAGCGGCTTTAGTAATTCGTCTGCTGGATTTTTAAACTGTACACTTACATTTACGCAACCTGCAAAGGTAACAAGCGGTACAACACCAAGTTGCTCAGGTGGGCCTACATCAACTGGCTCTATTGGTACAATAGCATTAAACTCAGGTGGTAAAACAAGTACTGTAGATCTATCATCTTTTTTTAATCAAGGTACAAGTGCGATAGCGGGTTTTACAGTTAATAATCCTTTTCCTAGTTTTATGCAAGCGTCTATTAGTAGTAGTACACTTACAATAACAAGTTTAAATAATGGTGGCACAAAAAAATTATACGTATCAGCTTTTGACAATGATACAAATACTTGTCGACCAACTCAAACTGTTACAGTAACGATAACAGCTAGCTCTGCCTTTACTTGTAACGATGCAAACTTAAAAGGTGGTAGTATTACGCAACCAGGTGTGCTTACTGACCCAACTTTAGTAGGTACAATCACAGCTAGAAAATTAACATCTGGTGGCTCAGCAATTAGTGGTCCGCCATATAACGTAGGCGCAAATAGCGCAACAGGTTCAACTAGTAAGACAATCTTTTTTGATGTAACAGTACCGTCAAACTACACAAACGCAGGTGCTACTATAGAATGTGATTTAGCAATACCACAAGCGGGTACAGGATTAGACGCTATGGATTGTGGAGATGTAACCCTTACAGAACAAGGTATATATACTGACGGAACTATAAAGAAAGGTAAAGTTACTATTAAAGGCACAGAGGGTACAATAGCTAGTTTTGACCCTGTCGCTTTCGGAATTGTAAGCACAAAAACAGATCGTAATATTGATTTTACTATTACTGTACCAAGCGGCTTTTCTAATACAGGCTCTAGCATTGTTTGTTCAAAAACAGTAGCGCAACCGCCTGAATTAAATGTGTGTAATTTTGACGGTGGCGACACTTACTATATTGATATGATTGCTTATTCTGATCCGCAAGAAATTTGCACTTTTGGCGTAGGTGTACGCGCTAGAACTGAGGTATTTTGTACTAGCGAAGAAATAGACACAGCTTACGGACATACAGTTTGTATAAATAATCAACCCTTTAAAGGTTTTAGTCAGTTTTACGTTGTAGATACTTTCATAAATAATAGTATAGCGAACACAAGTTCAGGAACGTTTTACATATGGCAGATAGGTAATAACGGCGTAATAGAAGATGTGTGGGAATATGACTGCGGCACAGGTGGACAAGGTACAGGAAATTCAGTAATATAATGGCAACACTTAAAACAGCAAATTTAGCAATATATATATATAGCGGAACGTCAGGAAGTTATAGTGATTCTGATTTAAAATACACTTTACAAAAAGAGATAATAAGCGGTGAGACTAAAATTGTTTTCGAGATTGCAGAACTCATACGTGATTATTTGCCTATGTCTTTTAATGACGATTATACTTCTGTGACTGTTTGGGTAACTACTGTAGCAACCTTGATTGACGACACCGGAGTAACCTTTACATACGGCACGCCTGTAACTACGACAAGTCTAGCTTTTGACGGCTACGGATATTACGAGGACGAAATCAATCCGCAAGGCCTTACTGATGCTTTAATTACTTCTAATACAATATATTTGCCTGAGGGCGTTGCAGGTAAATTGCCTTTGTACGCAGCGGGAGTCGGTAAAATTATTATAGATAGCGCTACAACTCAAATAACAGACAACGGTAATTCTAATCAAAAAATACAATATGCCACAATACCGGCTGACAGCTCAACAATACAAGTATATGCGACAGACGATACAACGTTAAAAAAAACAATTACAGTCGAAAATATATGCGAACCGAAATTCACAAATTACAAAGTTTCATTCGTGAACAAATCAGGTGCATTTCAGGATTTGTATTTTTTCAAAAAAACTGTAGAGAGTATGAGTGTAACAGACGAGAAATACCAAAGCAATATTATAGATAATTCGACGGTAACTTACAACACTTATAAGTCGCAGCAAACTAGATATAATGTAAACGCAAAAACTAAACTAAAACTAAATACAGGTTTCATAGACGAAGATATGAACGAAACTATCGAAGAATTGTTTTTGTCTAGAAATGTATGGATTCGATTTGAAAATAAAACGCTACCTGTTATACCTACCTCAAAAGAATTGTCTTTCAAAACATCGTTAAACGACAAACTTATAAATTACACAATCAATTTCGAATTTGCATTTAACAAGTTAAATAATGTCAGATGATAGGTTTACAACTTTACGTAGAGAATCAGCTTGTAGAATTATTTAAAGATGAGAGTATAACGCTTACTCAGACAATACAAGACGTTCGAAATATTGACAAAATATTTAGCGATTTTAGCAGGACTTTTAATGTGCCGGCAAGCGAGACAAACAACAAAATATTCAAGCATTTTTATAATTACGAAATTTTAAACGGCTTCGATGCTCGAAAAAAAATAGATGCTGAATTATATCTTAACTATAAATTATTCAAAAAAGGAAAAGTAAAACTAGAGGGTACGACTCTTAAAATAAATAAACCGCATACTTATAAACTAACTTTTTTCGGCAATACAGTAAATCTTAAAGACAAAATCGGTGACGCTACTTTAAGTGATTTGCCTAGTTTAACGTCATTAGAATTCGAATACTCAGACACAAACATAAAATCTCTATTAAGTACAGCTTCATCTAAACTTATGGACGGCGTCACGTTTCCTAACGTACTACTCGTGCCATTAATTACTCACACAAAAAGACTAATTTACGACTCAGGTACAGCTGTTGCGAATACAGAATCTCTAGCTAATATCGCTTTCAACGCAGTAGGCACAAACAAAGGTGTAGAGTTCGACCAATTAAAACCAGCTATAAGAGTACACGCTATTATAAAAGCTATAGAACGTAAGTTTTTTTCTGACGATGGTTTCAGCTTTACTAAAGATTTTTTTTCTAGCGCAAATCCGAGTTATTACAATTTATATTTATGGTTGCATAACAAGGTCGGCGGTATGTTTAGCGACCAACCAGAGCAAGTTAAATTCAGTAGTTTTAAATTAGCAAGTAAAAGCGGAAGCAGAAAAAACTCGGTAATTGACCTATACGGTAATTATTTTATAAATAAAAGTAGGTTGTCTAGCGGCCTTCATAATCGTAGAGTAAGGCGTTTAAGGTTTAGCGTTGCTGTCACAAATCAATCAGCTAAATACACTATATATCTTTACAAAGACGGCGAAGAATTTAAAAGTTATAAAGACCTCACAGGCGATAGTTTCCCACAAGATTATTTTATAATACCTGACGGAACATTCACCTTTGCTGTCGAGTCTGAAACAGTAGCTACTTTCACGATTAGTCCACGTGTTGAATCAAAATTAGGCTCGATTGGTTTTACAGCTACAGCAGTAACAATAACAAACAAAAAAGTACAAATTGTAGAGCAGCTGCCAAAAATTAAAGTAATTGACTTCCTAACAGGAATCTTCAAAATGTTCAATTTAACAGCTTTTATACAAGACGATAAAAAAATTAAAATACAAACCTTAGATAATTTTTACGATACTAATACTGTATTTCGAGACATTACTGAGTTTGTAGACAAAGATACTTCAACAGTCGATAGTGTGTTGCCGTATAAACAAATTAACTTTAGTTACAAAGGCCTTAAAGGTTTTATGGCTAGTAATTTCGAACAAATATTTAATCGTGCTTGGGGTAGTCTGAAATTTGCTGCAGGTGAAAAGTTTGACGGAGAAATATACGAAATCACTTTACCTTTCGAACATTTTATGTTTGAGAGATTAAAAAACGTAACAGGCGGTGCAAATACATCAATACAATGGGGTTGGAGTGCTGACGAAAAACAAAGTGCATTTTTACCTCAACCGCTTCTATTCTATCCTGTAACAAGTTCAGGGACGAGCATCAGTTTTTTAGACCAAGCAGGCAATGATTCTGAGGTCACTTCTTATTTTGTGCCGTCAAATTCTTTGTATTTAAGCAACTCTCTAAGTGATGACTCTAGCGATAACATTAATTTTAATGCAGAAACTAACGAATATCAAGGTGTATCTTTTAACAAAACACTATTTGAAAAATATTACAAATCATACATCGAGGACATTTTTGACATTCGCAGGAGATTGACTAGCGTAAAAGCATATTTACCTGTGTCTGTTTTGCAAAACCTAACGCTGGCAGATAAAATAGTTATATTCAACAAAGTATATAAAATAAACAAAATCGTAACAAATTTCGAAACGCTTTTAAGTGATTTAGAATTAATAAATACTACTACAGAACAGATACCTATTGTGCCGGCTAAATTTATTAAAGTAGATGACGCGCTTACAAATCTAAGAGCAGACTCAACAGAATACACCGTAGACAATTCTACAATTACAGTAGACACTCTTAACAATATAGAGGGATTAGAAGAATTAAGCACTACAGAAGTTGTTCCTGAAGATGTAAGCGTGCCAAATATACCACAACAAATCGAAAGAGATGTACCGCTTACAGTAACACCGCCTGTATTAACTTATTTAACTACAGCGCCGACAAGTTCTATTGTCACAATATCATTTACTGTAACAACTTTAGGGAAAGTAGGCACTACACCACAGATTGACGAATACGGATTTTTCTATTCAACGACAAAGTCGCATCTTACATCAACAGACATAGGGACTTTAAAAACCGGCTCAGCTACGAATGTAAAGTACGAAACTACACAACAAAATAGAAACACCTTGTCAGGAGATATTAAGTTTCAAGTCACAGGCCTTTCGGCGGGCGATACTATTTATTACAGATTTTATGGGCGAACAACAACAAACACAGCGTTTAATATCGCAAGCGGAGAATCTTTAAGCGCTATATTGCACGAACAAGCTACACCGAGTCTAAGTTTCACAACAACTACGTCAGTTTATTTATATAATGTTTTTAAAGCTGACGGCAGCGCAAGAGGCTCAGGAAATACAACCTTCAGAATTAAAAATGGTGATGGCACATTCTTCGATGTACGAGGCTTTAGTGGCCCGAGTTTATTCTCTTTTGTTACGCCTGTAGTAATTGAGGGCGATGCGGTTTCGTATGAGCAAAATTTCTATGGCGGTAATTTTACAGGTATCGGCACTCACAATACAATGCACCAATTTGATGTACCGACAAATAATCAATTTGAACGAGATTTAGAGACTTGCGGATATGACGCTACAAGTAGAGAAACAGCAGAGGGATATGCTAAAAACCCGTCAGAAACAGGCTCAAGTTTACCTAACGGCACAAAACTTACTCGGCTTGCTTTTTATAACCAAGGCGAAACTACCGAAACAGATTTTGTTTGTCAAAACTTTAGGCCTTTAAAAGAGGGTTTTGGCCTAATGCAGCTACCCGATAATCAATTCGGTGTTTATCAATTAAATACTGAGAGCAATAAACTTTTATATGCGCCAGACGGCTTTTATGCCTTTTACGATTGCAATCAAAATGGTTGCTACGCTCCGGGTGAGGGCGTTTCCGGCGCAGTAGTAGACGGAATAGTAACAAAAGTACAAACATTTTACTAATGATAGATAATATAATGACATTGCTAGAATTAGCAAAAGAACAAGACATCAGAAGCGAAAACATAGACACCGCATTAGGTAAATACAAGCTGCCATTGTCATATAGCGATATAAAAAACACACTAAAATTGAAAAGATGAGAGAGGAAGTAGTCAAGCTTACAATGAAAGTCGGCGAAGCAAAAAAAGCTATTGGCAGGCTAGGTGATGAAATGGAAGATTTCAAAAATGAAACACTAGAGTCACAAAAAGCTATACAAGAAATTGGAAAAACAGGTAATAAAGGTATTTCAAAACTAGGCAAGGCAGTTAAGGGTGTCGGCAAAGGTTTTAAAGGTGCAGGCCTCGCAGCAAAGGCATTTATTGCAGGTATAGGATTAAAGATATTCGAAAAGTTTACAGAGGTATTGATGCAGAATCAAACTATTGTAGACGGACTGAGTGTTGCATTCGGCACAGTATCTACTGTTTTGACAAAATTTATTGACGGCATAATCGATGCTAGTAATGAATTTACTGCGCTAGGAGATATCGTAAAAAATTCTGTTATGATACCTATAAATTTGTTAAAGACTACAATTTTTGGCATACAAACAGGAATACTACGTGCGCAACTAGCTTGGGAAGACTCATTTTTAGGCGGTAAAGACGCAGAAAAAATAAAAAAACTACAAAGTGAAATAGATCGTGTAGATGAGAAAGTTGTAGGCGCAGCGTCAGGCCTAGTTGATAATGTCGTAGGCATAGGCAAAGGGTTTATACAAACGGGTAAAGAATTAGGCGACTTTACAAAAAAAGCCATAGAAAATACAGGCAAACTTTCTGCTACGCAAGAACTTGCGAATCAAAAACGTATACAACAACTGCGCAACGAGACTACTTTAGCTCTTGCTGAAAACGAAAAATTGCAATTCGAGTTTCAATTACAAGCAGAGAGGCAAAGACAAATTAGAGACGATGTCACAGCATCAATAGAGGAAAGAACTAAGGCTAACGATAAGTTAAAAACTGTATTACAAGAGCAATTCAAATTACAAATAGAAAATGCTAACAAAGCATTAGAATTGGCACAAGCAGAATTACGAGCTAACCCAAAACTAATTGCAAATAAAGAAGCGCTTATACTAGCTGAGAAAAATCTCGCAGACGTAAAAGAAAACATCGCAGGATTCGAGTCAGAACAGAGAGTAAATGCAGAGGCTTTAGAAATTGAGGCAATCGATTTAATAAACACTAAAAAAGAAGCAGAAAACGCAAGGGCAATAGCGAAGAAAACTGCTAATGCAGAAGAAATAGAAGATGAATTACTAAAACTACAAGCGCTGAAACGTATTTCAGAGGAAGAGGAAGCGCTAGAGGTAGAGCGTATGAATAACGAAATCGAAAGATTAGGTATAGGCACGCAAGCAAGACAAGACGCAGAGCAAAGATTGCTAGATTTTCAACAAGAGAAAGACTTAGAACAACAAGATTTAAACAACCAAATTTTTGACGAAAATGAAAAAAGAAAAAAAGATGAAGAAGATTTAGAAAAACGTGTTGCTGAAGTAAAAAAAGCACTTGTAATGGACGGGTTGAGTTTAATAATTGCAGCAGCAGGCGAGGGAAGTAAAATAGGTAAAGCAGCAGCAATCGCCCAAGCTACTATTGCAGGTATTGAGGGAACTATTAATGCATTTAAAACAGCATCAGCATCCTATATTACATCAGTATTCCCTGCATATCCATTTATACAAGCAGGATTAGCTGCAGGATTTGCTGCTGTTAATGTAGCTAAAATTAAATCAGCACCGGCAATGGGTGGCGGCGGCGGCGGCGGATCGCAACAACCGCAACAACAAGCGCCAGCTTTCAACATTGTAGGTGCAGCGCCTGAGAATCAATTAGCGACAGCAATCGGTCAAAATGAACAAGAGCCTGTCAAAGCATTTGTTGTCAGCGACGATGTAACCTCAGCACAAGCACTCGACAGGAAAATTGTTGACAATGCTTCAATATAAATACAAATCACAAAAAACGAACGTTATACAAATATGAAGATAGTCGAATTAATCATAGACGAACTAGATGAAAATTCTGGTATTGACGCCATAAGCTTAGTTGAAAACCCAGCTATCGAGGAAAATTTTCTTGCGCTATCGAAAAATAAAGAATATAAGTTTGCAGAGATTGATGCAGAAAAACGTCTGCTGATGGGCGCTATTTTAGTTCCTAACAAACCTATATATCGCAAAGACGGCGAGGAAGAATACTACATTTATTTCACAAAAGATACTGTAAGGAAAGCCGCAGAATTATACCTCACAAAAGGCAATCAAAATAATTCAACTTACGAACATTTTGAAAAAATTAACGGTGTGTCACTTGTCGAATCTTGGATTGTAGAAAGTAAACAAAAAGACAAATCAGTTTTGTACGGTATGGACTTACCTCTAGGCTCTTGGGTTGGCTCAGTAAAAGTATATAATGACGACATATGGAACGAATACGTTAAGAGCGGTGTTGTTAAAGGTTTCAGTATTGAGGGTTATTTTGCTGACAAAGCAGAACGGCCTAACGAAAAATTTAAAGATGAGTTGTCACAAGAAATCGAGGCCGGTAAAAAACTACTAAAAATAAAAGAGGATTTAGTAAGATATACTTTCGAAACATACAACGATTATCCTGACTCGGCTAGTAATAATGCAAAGCGCGCAATCAAGTACAAAGAAGAAAATGCTAGTAAATGCGGAACTAGAGTCGGTTGGACTAGAGCGAGACAACTCGCAGAAAAAAAAAATATTAGCCGAGACACTATAGCTAGAATGGCAAGTTTTAAACGCCATCAACAAAACAAAGACGTCCCTTACGATGAAGGATGCGGCGGCTTAATGTGGGACGCTTGGGGTGGTGCAAGCGGAATAAATTGGGCGATGAATAAACTAAAATCAATCAAATGAAGCGTTATAGTTCACCTAAAAATTCTAAACGAGGATGTCTGTGTAAAGACGGAAGAACGTATCACAGGAAGTGTTGTGATGGCTCTTATCAAGCGCAAGGCATAGGCAGAATTACCAAAATTTCTAACTAGAATGCAAATCTGTTTTTTTCAACGTTATATACATATAATTAGTTAAATAATATTATTTATGAAACCCACTGAAATGTTAAACAAGATTACATCGCTTTTAAGCGCGAAAGTCGAGTTAGAAGAAATGAAGCTCGAAAATGGTACAGTCTTACAAGCAGAGAATTTCACAGCGGGGGAAAGTGTATTTATTGTCACAGAAGATGAGAAAGTGCCTTTACCTGTCGGAGATTATGAAATGGAAGACGGAAAAAAACTAGTGATTGCTGAAGAAGGAGTCATCGGTGAACTCATCGCTGATGACGACGAGCCAAAGGAAGAATCCGAAGAATTAGATTCACAAGTTGCTACAGGTTCAGAGCCTAGAGATTTAGAAGCAGAAAAAGACACAGAAGATGTAGTTGAAAAACCTAAATCAAAATCTAAAAAAGATTTATCAGATGAAACTGAAGTACAAGAAGAAGAAAACCTCGAAGAACAAGAAGAAGAAAAAGACGAGATGAATAAAATTGTCGAGGAAGTAGTAGCAGCAATGACACCTATCATTGATGAGATGAAACAAGAATTGGCTTATGTAAAGGAAGAACTAGGCAAAATGAAAGACGAAGAACTTGCAAAGCAAGAAGTCAAAGAACAACTAAGTAAAGAGCCTGCAACAAAAGCAATCAAACATAATCCGGAATCAAGTACGGAGAAAAAGCTTAATCTATTAAGCAAGAACAAGAAAGCCAATTCCACAATGGATCGGGTTTTACAAAGAATGTCTAATATTAATAAATAACAACAATGGCAACAACAACAACTTTTTCGAACGATGTACAAAGAAAGTTCGAAACACAAGAAGTGCTTACAGAATCAAAAGCCATTACTGCAGCAGACAGCGGTAAGACCTTTTTAATTTCTGGGACAGGCTACACAATCACACTACCTGCAGCAACCGCAGGAGTTACCTTCAAATTTAGGGTAGTAGCGGCTTTTAGTACTGATACGGTTATTCAAACTGTGTCTACTGAAAGAGATACAATAAGTGGATCATTGATCGTTGCAGGTGCAGTCGTAGACGCAGATGCAGTTGATCGTGTTACATTTGAAGACGGTGCAGAGAGAATCGGAGATTTTATCGAATTAACTTCTGATGGCTCTGTATATACATTATTTGGAAATGGTGCGCAATCATCTTCAATTACTGTTGGCGAACTATAATAATAATCTTTAATAAATTTTAAAATGGCAACAACAACTTCAATAACCACTACATACGCTGGTGAATTCGCAGGCGATTACATCTCTGCAGCACTACTTAGTGGAACAACCTTGGCTAACGATTTAATTACAATCAAGCCGAACATCAAATACAAAGAGGTTATGAAAAAAGTCGCTACTAACAGCATTGTATCTAATGCCACTTGTGACTTCGATCCTACCTCAAATTTAACACTCACAGAGCGCATACTACAGCCAGAGGAATTTCAAGTTAATTTGCAACTTTGCAAAAAAGACTTTATCTCTGATTGGGAAGCCGCTTCAATGGGTTTCTCAGCTTACTCTAATTTACCATCTAATTTTGCTGATTTCTTAATAGCTCACGTGGCTGATAAAGTAGCACAAAAATTAGAGCAAAACATTTGGGGAGGAACTAATGCAAATGCAGGAGAATTCGACGGATTTAGAACTACACTTTTGGCTGACGGAGATGTTACTGACGTAGGCGCAGGAGCAGCAGTAGATTCTTCTAATGTAATTGCAAAAATGGGTCTCGTAGTAGATGCTATCCCTAGCGCAGTGTACGGTGCAGATGACTTATTTATTTATGTATCTGCTAACGTTTACAGAGCGTATGTTCGTGCTTTAGGTGGCTTCGCTAGCAATGTTGGTGCAGCTGGTACTAACGATCAAGGAACACAATGGTTCAATGGCGGCGCTCTAACTTTCGACGGTATGAACGTTGTATTAGCGCAAGGCCTAGCATCAAACACAATGGTAGCTGCTGAAAAAAGCAATCTATTCTTCGGCACAGGTTTACTAAATGACACTAATGAGGTCAAAGTAATTGATATGGCTGACATCGATGGGTCTCAGAACGTAAGAGTAGTGATGAGGTTTACTGCAGGTATCCAGCACGGTATCGGTAGTGATATAGTACTGTACTCTTAATAAATAATTGTTAATCGAAAAACGGTGGGTAAGCCAAGTGCCTACTCACCTTTTTTTTAATACTATAAAATATGGCTTGCTTACTTACAAAAGGACGAGCGTTACCGTGTAGAGATGCTGTAGGTGGATTAAAATCTGTCTATTTAGTTTCTTATGGCACATTAGGCGCACTTACTGTTACAAGTGGAAAGGTTACTGCAATGGCAGGATCACCCACAGTTATGAAATATGATTTAAAAGGTAATTCATCATTAGAACAAGCAATAACAGGTTCAACTGAAAATGGTACTGTGTTCTACGAACAAACTTTAAATCTTACTTTGACAAAACAACAAAAAGAATCACAAGAAGAAATTAAACTTGTGGCTCAAAATAGACCGCACATATTTGTTGAAGATTATAATGGCAACTACTTTCTAGTAGGTGCAGTTCACGGTGCGGAATTAAATGCCGGTACAATTTCTAGCGGTGCAGCAATGGGCGATTTAAGTGGGTACACACTTACATTCAGCGCACAGGAAACAATACCTGCATACTTTGTGGATTCAACTGTTGTTACAGGTGCAACACAAGGTACTCAATTAACACCTTAATTTTTTTTATTTGAATTTGGTTAATGAAGAAAGGGCGACTTCAATGTTGCTCTTTTTTTTTCAACTAAAATTCATTTATTTTACGTTATATTAATATGAAGATCTTAACAACAAGTTCATCTGCGCAAAATATAAAGGTGATTCCGAGAGAATATGTCACAAGCGGCACTATGACGCTAGTAAACGAAACTACAAACAGCAGTAAAGATTATAGCATTACTGCAAGTACAGTCGATGATTATTTATCTTTTAATGTCACATTTAATCCTGTTCTTGTAGAAGGTGTTTTTTATAATTACACGCTTAAAAATTCTTCATCAAAAATTATTTTTAAAGACAAAATATTTTGCACAGACCAAACTATCAATCAAACAACTAATAGTTATTACTCTGTGAATAGTGGTGAATACACTACCGAGAATAGTTACGACGACGATTACATTACATTATGAGCATAAAAATAGTAGAATTAGCGAGTTATACTACGCCGGACATTATAGAATTAAAAAACAAAGATTATGTCGCTTACGGCGAGGATAATAATTATTTTCAGTATTTAATCGACAGGCACAACGGAAGTCCGACTAATAACGCAGCAGTCAACGGCATAAGTCAATTAATATTCGGAAAAGGTTTAGACGCAACAGATAGCAACAAAAAACCAGACGAATATGCTCGTATGAAAAGTTTATTTAACAATGATTGTGTTCGCAAGCTTGCACACGATTTAAAACTTTTAGGGCAGTGTTCATTACAAGTAATTTATTCTAAAGACAGAAGTCAAATAGTACAAGTTGAGCATTTTCCTGTTGAAACGTTAAGAGCAGAGAAGTGTAATGAAGATGGTGATATTGAGTCATACTACTACGCGCCTGATTGGACTAAAGTAAAACCAACTGAAAAATTAAAAAGAATACCGGCATTCGGGTATAGCAGAGAGGGTTTAGAAATATTATATCTAAAACCATACAGAACAGGTTTTCATTATTATTCACCTGTCGATTATCAAGGCGGATTGCAGTACAGCGAATTAGAGGAAGAGGTAGCAAATTATCATTTGAACAATATATCTAATGGCCTAGCGCCATCGATGTTAATTAATTTTAACAACGGAGTGCCGTCAGAAGAACAACGACAAATAATAGAATCAAAAATTAGAGACAAATTTAGCGGTACGTCTAATGCGGGTAAATTTATTCTAGCTTTTAATGATAGCGAAACACAACAAGCGTCTATCGAGCCTGTTCAACTATCTGACGCTCATAATCAATATCAATTTTTATCTGATGAGTCAATGCGTAAAATTATGGTAAGCCATAGGATTGTATCACCGATGTTGCTCGGTATCAAAGACTCAACAGGACTAGGCAATAATGCAGATGAATTAAAAACTGCAAGCACGCTAATGGACAATACAGTAATTAGGCCTTTTCAAGATTTGCTTGTCGATGGATTTAATGAAATTTTAGCATATAACGATATTACATTAGACTTATATTTCAAAACGCTACAGCCGCTAGAGTTTACAGATTTAGAAAACGCAATTACTAAAGAGCAAGTAGAAGAAGAAACAGGACAAAAACTGTCACTTGCTTCAAAGCTGATAGATGGCCGCATAGCATATGACACGAAAGAAGAAGCTATCGCAGTTGCAAATACAATGGGTTGTACAGGATATCACACACACGTATTAGACGAACAAGAATGGTATATGCCTTGCGAATCACACGACTTAAAAGACGAAGACGACCCTTGTCAAGCAGGGTACGAACAATACGGTATGAAAAAAAATAAAAACGGCCGCAAAGTTCCTAACTGCATACCTATAGAAACTGCCGAAGAAATACGTATGGCAATCTTAAATTCTCTCGAAAAACAAGGTGATGACGAGGAAAAACTTTTCGACGAGGGTTGGGAATTATTTGACGAAAGGCCTGTAGATTACGACAATGAAGAAAGTTTAAACAAAATGTTAAGCTTTGCATCAGTAGTTCCTAATAAGGCGACTGCAAAAAGTTCACTAGACGGCGAAACTAAAGATGGCAAAAAATATATCGTTAGATATCAGTATGCGCCGCTAGCAGTCAAAAACAACTCAAGAGATTTCTGTAGAAGAATGGTAGCAGCAAAAAAAATATACCGCAAAGAAGATTTGGACAAAAATAGCACAGCGAACGGTGAACTTGCAGCAAGTGGTGAAACTTCGTATAACATATTTTTACACAAAGGTGGCGCTAATTGTCATCATTTCTGGATTCGTAAGACATACTTATTCAAAGAGGGTGTAAAGCCTGACCCGAATAATCCTTTAGCTAAACCTATTTACCGCAGCGAAAGAAAAAAAGAGGGGATAAAGCCGCCTACAAAAAAGCAAGAACCTAACATTGTAGCGGAAAGACCTATAGACACACCAACAAAAGGATATAAAAGAAAAAGATAATGGCAACAGCACTATTTATAAAAAGATCAGACATTGTGAAACACACGATATTGAACGGAAATGTTGACACAGATAAATTTATACCTTATATTTTGTACGCGCAACAGAGCCATATTCAAAATTATTTAGGAACGAAATTATATGACAAAATTTCTACTGATATACTCGGCACAGGTGGTGCATCGCTTACAGGCGCATACTTAGAATTAGTTAATGACCATATTCAACCTATGTTAATACATTATGCATTTGCAGATTATATCGCAGACGCTCCATATGATTTGCGCAACGGTGGTTTAGTAAAACACAGAACAGAAAACGGTGAAACGCCGAGTGTTGACGAGGTAAATGCTTTAATGCAAAGGTCTTACAAAAGAGCTGAATTCTATTTGCAAAGATTCCTTGACCATATGAGTTTTATTGATCCCTCTACAATACCAGAGTACTACACTAATCAAAATTCTGATATGTACCCTGACAAGGACACTAACCCTTTACCGATTTATCTAGGTTGATGATATGAAGCCCATAGAAATAAAACCAGAAAATCTAAAAAAATTAATATTGTTCGTAAAAAAACGTGCAAAAATTAAAAAAAAATCGTTATAATTATAAGATATGCCGTTTGGAGATGTATATCACGAAAGCTACTTTGGTAGTGTAAATGAAGCTAATGGATGGGGAGGCGTATATCCTTTCGATGCCGACGGAAGTTTTTTTACAGCAGATACAACTAAAGAAACAGCAGACGATACTACATACACATCAGACGCTACAGAATATTAAATAAAATACTATGGCTAAACAAACTATCAATATTGGGACGACCGCTAACGATGGAACAGGTGACCAACTTCGCAGCGCTTTCGATAAAATAAATGACAATTTTACGGAATTATATACAGATGACGCAGGAGATGTTAACAGTATAACAGCTACAGCACCGATTGCAAGAGATCAAGCTACAGGCGCTGTAACGATATCTTTAAATGATGCTGGAGTAACATTAGCTAAAATGCAAAACGTAGCCGCAAATAGCCTTCTAGTGCGTGATGCTAATAGTTCAGGTGTACTAACAGAAAAAGCCTTAACAGATACGCAAATATTAATAGGCGATGGCACAGGAATGACTGCAGCAGCTTTAAGTGGCGATGTAACAATGGCAAATACAGGCGCAGTTACAATAGCAAATGATGCAGTAGAACAAGCAATGATTGCTGACGATGCTGTTGGCGCAGACCAATTAGCTAGTAGTGCGGTTGTAACAGCTAGTATAGTAGATGATAATGTTACACACGATAAATTAGAAAATAGATATACAGCATCAGTAACTATTTCAGGAACAAGTGGTGCAACTTCCGTAGATTGGTCAGCAGGTACAATATTTAAAATGAACTCTACAATCACAGGTGGAATAGAATTTGATTTTACTAATTACAAAAAAGGTCAAGTTATTACAATCCATAATTTAACAGGTGGATATGCAATTACTTTAGATAGTGATGCAGCCACTAGCGAAACATTTAACAAAGTTGGCGGAGTAGATTATGACGGTAGCAGTACAAATGTTTTACAAGTCGAATGCATAGACGATTCAGCCAATGCAA
>Ga0187218_1000216_pt1 | contig 17477 bp, 23 predicted proteins | sample 14SPOviralmetaG_FD_130167 | JGI IMG/M metagenome (GOLD analysis project Ga0187218, IMG submission 130167) | Marine viral communities from the oligotrophic San Pedro Time Series (SPOT) site, San Pedro Channel, CA, USA - 14 SPOT_SRF_2010-08-11... | ecosystem: Environmental > Aquatic > Marine >...
GGAGCAACAGGAGCTATTGATTTAACGTCTGTATGGCCTACAGGTCACGATGAAATTGTAGCGCTTGCGGCACACAATGGTTTCCTTATTGTTTTTGGTAAAGTATCTATTGTTGTGTATTCTGGTGCAGATGATGTTGTTACATCAGGTGTCTTTAAACTACACGACACTGTAGAGGGCGTAGGTTGCGTTGCTAGAGACTCCGTACAACACACTGGTACTGACATTATATTCCTATCGGATTCAGGTGTACGTAGCTTTGGTAGAGTTATACAGGAAAAGTCTATGCCCATGAGAGACATTAGCAGAAACGTCAGGAATGACTTAGTACGTTATGTCAACGAGGAAAGAATAGCAGACTCTACATTAGCTCCTGTTAAGTCTATGTACAGCCCAGAGGAAGCTTTTTATCTTTTAACTTTACCTAATAACAACATAACGTATTGTTTTGATATGAGACAAGCGTTACCTGACGGATCACACAGGGTTACAACGTGGTCAACTCCTATTGCTTTGTGTTACACAAGAACACAGGACGGTAAGATATACATGGGAAGACAAGGGGGTATTTATGAGTACAGAGGCTTTACTGATAAATTATGTACTCTTGTAGGGTCAACACAAACTTACTCCACATCTTCCTATCAATTAGCATACTTTAGCAACCCGTTAGATTTTGGAAATTCATCTAATATTAAATTCCTTAAAAAGTTTAAAATGACAATTATTGGGGATGCGGCGGCACAATCCGTTCTTAATTGGGGATATGATTATTCAGATTCTTACTACAAGCAAACTTTTACATCCACAAGAACTAATGCAACTACAGCTTTTTACGGAGTTGCAGAGTACGGTATTTCTAGTGTAAATACTCCTGTAGGAGCAACTGCTGATTTTACAGAAAAATTGGTAGACCCTACTAACCCTAGTGGTGCTAGAGTTCCTGCTACTGAGCCTTCTTTTGAATACTCATTAGGAACAGAAATACAAGTACCTAACGTACAGGGTTCAGGACATGGAACAACAGTTACTGTAGGTTTAGAATCAACAATTAGCGGATCAGAATTTTCCATACAAAAAATTGACATTAACGTATTATTAGGGAGACTTATTTAATGAGTAATTATACAAGAACTACGGACTTTGCGTCTAAGGATACTTTGCCGTCTGGTAATGCGGCTAAAATAGTTAAAGGAACGGAAATACACGAAGAGTTTAACGCCATTGCTACGGCTGTCACAACTAAAGCAGACTTAGCAGGGCCAACATTCACAGGGACAGTCACAGTCCCTACACTATCAGCCGCTAATATTGCGGGAACTTTAGCAGGTACAATTAGCGGAGGGAGTTACTAATGGGTTTTCTATCGGACTTGTTATCATCAGGTCAAGCTTATAAGAACTTAAAAAGAGATATAAAAAGAAAAACAGATTTTAGGGACGAAACCTTAGCTCGTGGTACTGCTGTAGGTGAGCAAGGATACGAGCAGTCACAGTTTGTACCCTTTAGTGTCACATCTAGCTTAGGCGGAGTACAAGGTACTGCTGAAGGTGGGTTCGACATGAACTTGTCCCCCGAACAACAAGCTATACAAGACCGTTTATTCGGCATGTCAGGAAGTTTCCTAGATGAGCTAGGCGGAGACCCTCTTGAGCGACAACAGGCTTTATATGAGCAAATAAGAGCTATACAACGGCCTGAGGAAGAACGTCAGCAACTTGCTTTAGAAAATAGACTATTAGGTCAAGGTAGATTAGGTTTAATGACTTCTCAATACGGCGGTAGTCCAGAGCAATTTGCACAAGCTTTAGCTCAAGAACAAGCACGTAATGAAGCTTTCTATAATGCTTATGGACAGTCTCAAGCAGACAGACAGCAAGCTTATGGTTTAGCTAGCGGTCTTATGGGTCTAGGTTATGTACCACAGCAACAATTAAGTGAACTTTACAAACTAGCAACTCCTACAGCATCCTTAGCACAAAGCGGCAGAGAAACTGGTGCGGCCTTAAATGTTGAATCAATGTTAAAAACCTTGTTTGATAAGGAAGGTGGTTACATTGGACAAACATTAGGCACAGGTTATAACCGTGAAACAGGAGAACGTGTAGGCGGTATTTTTGGAGCGCAAGCGGCTAAGGATGACGCTAGAAGCGGGTTTTTTAATGACTTATTAGGTACGTTAGAAACTGCACTTACTATGGGAGCTAGTGGCGGTTCTGGCGGCTCTGGCGGCATTAGCCCCAAAGCCTAAAACTTAATAACAAACTATTAATAGGACAATATAATGGCAGATAGAGATTTAGTGAGTTTATTAACAGGGACCCCTACGCAACCAATTCAACCTCTTACAAGAAATCAAAGACTTGCTCAAGAAGCCGCAAGTGGCGGTAGAGCCGTAAGTAAGCTTTTTGGTAAACTAGGAGGCTTTGAAATCCCTCCGACACCTGAAGAAGCACTACAAGCAGAGTTGTCAAGTTTAGATTTAAACAACATGGAGGATATGAAGAAGTTAGTCGGTGTTGTGTCTCGCTTTGATCCTTTACGTGCGGCACAAATGGCTGATAGAATCAAAGCTCAAGAATCTGCTATGGCTCAAAAACAAGAGCTTGAAGATCAGGAAATGGCTGATAGAGTTTCCTTATCTACTTATGTACAGGAAAAATATCCTGACAAACCTCAGCTTGCTCAGTTAGTACAATCAGGTATAGTTACAGCTAAAAACTTAAAAGACTTTTTACCTGACGCTACAAAAGGAACTCCTGCTCAGTTTGGAGGATCAGATACTTGGGTGGATTCTGCAGGTAATTATTTTTATGGAACACAGGTAAAAGATCCAAGAACTAAAACTACAAAAACATCTCTTTCCCCTGTTGATCCAAATGGTCCTGCTCAACCTGTAGGAAACATTACCCCTGTTAGTTCTTCTGGAGAAACTTCAGAAGAAAAACAATCAAGAATGATTGAAACATCAAGAGTTAGAGAGCAATCAAAAACATTTATAACTAACAAAGCTCAAGCAGTTGGCGGTATACCTGCTCTACTTGATAATAAAAAGAACATTGAAGATGCTCAAAAAATACTTGAGACTTTACCTACAGGTGGCCCTATTAACTTAGCCGCTTATGGTATAGAAGATTTCTTAGGTTTAACCAGTGGAAATAGAGCAGACTTTGAACGTGTGTTAGCTATGGAAGTTTATAAATCATTAAAGCCTATCTTTGGTGGTGTTATTTCTGAAGGTGAAAGAGCTTCCTTGTTAGAAATAGCGGCAACAGTAGGACGAGGAAATGAAGCCAACAGTGCTATTATTAAAAGATTAATTAAAGATATGAACCAAAGAATTTCACAAGCTAAACTTTACGCTGATTCAGAAAACTTTGAAGAATACAATGCTTTTGTTCAAGAGTTGTTAAAGGAAGATGAAGAACCTACAACTAAAAAACAAGCAATAAACTGGGGTGATTTATAATGAGTCAAACTCAAGACATACGTCTTCCAAACGGTACAATTATCAAAGGTATTCCTGTAGGTGTAAGCAAGGAAGAAATCCAGGATAAAGCTATTGCTAATGGCTTGGCTACTCTTGAGGACTTTGCACCACAAGTAACTCCTGATGGTCAGGAAGTAGACTTACCTTGGTATCAGGACGTAGGTAATTTCCTAAAGAAAAACATGGAGATACCTTTAGGTCTTGGAGGAAGCCTTGCGGGAGCCGCCGCTGGTATTCCTTTAGGTCCCGCAGGAATGATAGCAGGAGGTATTATAGGTGGTTCAGTAGGATCAGGCGCAGGGTCTTTAACATCCGATGTTTTAGAAGATAAAGAATTAAATTTCCAAGAAGCTGTAAAGGAATCTTTAATATCCGCAGGATTTGACGTAGCAACTTTAGGTCTAGGTAAAGTTTTAAAACCTGCGTATCTGTCAGCCAAGGCCGCCTTAGGTTACACACCAAAGGAAGTAGCTGAAGAAATAATGAAGGAAGGTTTACAAACAGGATCTACGGAGTCTTTAAAAGCAACTCAAAAGATTCTGGAAGAAGGAGGAGCTAGCTTAACACGCTATCAAACAGGACAAGCCTCTAGTCTTGCTGTTTTTGCTGAGAAGATTGGAGAGGCAGGTCTTTTGTCAGGCAAGGAAGCCACGGGTAACGTAGCTAAAGTAAACCAAGCCGCACAGTCAGCTTTAAATGACATAGCTAACTCTGTAGACTTAAGAACAGGAACAGCACCTTCTGATCTAGGGGAAGCAATGTTTGACATTATATCCGCAGGTCGTTTAGCACTTAGTGATTCTTATGGTGAAGGTTTAGATTCTATTAGTCAAAGAGTTGCAAACAGAACTGTAAACACAGCAGGAATAAAAAAACAACTAGAGTTATATTTAAAAAGCAATTCTGAAATAACATCAGATGTGATTGAAGGAGAAGCTGTTAGTAAAGCAGTTTCTACTTTAGATGACGCCACCGTAAAGTTTATTAAAGATCAGTTATCAGGAACTTTAGAATACAAAAATATGACTGCTCAGTCTTTATTAAAAGTTGATAAAATGTTGTCACAACAAATGCGTCAATTTGGAGATATTAAATCTTCCAACTACAACGCTGTAGCTGATAGAGAGCTTGGGGAATTACAAAATATTCTAAAGCAGTCTTTTATTAACACTTTAAAACAAGCTGATCCTAAAGTAGCAAAGGAATATGAATTACTTAAACAATCCTACAAACAAGGAATGAGTGGGTTACTTCCGGTACTTAATAAAAATACAATATTAAATGCAGAGAAAGGTAACTTTGAAGCTTTGGGTCGTATGTTGACTACTCAAACTAATAGCGATAAAGTTAAAACTTTCATGGGTAGTATAGATGAAGCTTATAGACAAATAGGTAAAAGAGAAGGATTACCTTCCGAAATAGCTTATGGTACAGCTAAAGAAGCAAAACAAGTTATAAAGCAATCTTTTATTAAAAACTTAATTCCTGATATAGCGTCCCCTGATTTTGATATTTCAACGTATAAAAAACTTGCGTCACAGTTTAGCAAACCAGATCAAGATAAAAGATTAAAAATTATTACAGGTCAAGATTACGGCAGAGTAAAGCAAATATTTAATTTGTTTGCTGAGGCTAGTAAAAGACCTGAAGGTAATTTAGGTACTTTATTCTTAAGAAACAAAGAATATGCCGCAGTTGCCGGAGCAGGAGCAGGTGCTACAGTTGGAGGAGCTTTTGGAGCCGCTGTAACTTCCGGTGCAATTTTAACTGCTCCTATATTCTTAGCTAAAGCCGCCTCTAATCCTAAAGCTGTAAACAAGTTACTTGCTTTTGAAAAGATGACTTTTAAATCTCCTGAAGCTATGGAAAAGTTTGCAAGTTTTATTGTCAGCGACACAATGGACGCTTTGTCTGAAGAGGAACAAGCGGAAATACGTAACTACTTTAGACAATAGGATAGTTAAATGGCTGAACAACAATATCAAGTTTATCCTAACGATGTTGGCTCAATTATTCCTGTTGAGCCTACGTTAAGAGAGTCTATGCGAAACATCCTTGCGGAGTCTATGGGTGGAGACAGGATAGATTACAGGAAAGCTGAGGACTTACTAACGCTTGGTGACTTTTTGCCAATTACTGGCGGAGGTTTGATGTCAGCCGATATTGCTGACGAATACGAAAAAGGAAATTATGGTACAGCAGGAATGTTAGCTACCTTAGGGGCTATTCCTGTGGTAGGACCAGCGATAGCTAAAGGAGGAAGAGGTCTTTTAACAAGTGCGGGGAACCTTCTTAATAGAACTGCTTTAAACACTCCTACAAAGATTGAAGATTTTTATAGTGTTCCTTTACCTCTTCAAGTAGCTAAGTTTGGAAGAGCGTACACAGAGTCTGTTCCTTCGGCTGTAGCTGAAAGCGTTTCTCCTCAAGCTAGAGCAAATTTAAGAGTTCTTGGTATATCAGACACTAAAATAGCAGATGTCCTCTCTCCAGATGGAAAACACGCTGAATATACTGCTATCTCTATGAGCAGACAATTACCAAACACTGAAAACACTTTAATAGAAAAAAGTCCTATATCTTTAAGTTATTTAGATAGTCGAATACCTAGAGAAGACCCTTTAAAAATAAAAGAAAGCATAGGGGATAAATTTAGAGCTTCAGGGTCTATTCCTGAATCCGTAGTAAACAGAGCAACAAGACATTTAATTGATGGGCCACATGTAAACAATCCTAAGGCTGTATATGAGTATCAAATTAAAGATCCTTCCGCTGTAAACAATTTAGGATATGTAGAGTCCGTTGCCGCTTCTAAAACAGGACCTCCAGTTATTAGAGCATTAAGAGGACAAGCTACTGATAGTTACTTAAAAACATTAAATACTTTACGTAAAAGAACAAAAGCCTCTACACAGGAAAAACTTTCCTCTGTAGACATGGTAGAGTTTTTACAAATAAGCTCAAGCTTAGACAGTAGAGCTATTCGATCTTTAAGAGAAGAGGGTATAACAGGTCAAGATAGTAATATTGTAGAAAAACTTTTATCAGCAAGGGCAAAAAAAGCAAACGGGATTCCTTTTACAAGTAAAGATCAGCAACAAGAACTATTATTTAATAAATTTAATGATCTTGTTAAAAAAGGAAAAATAAAACTTGCTAAAGTTAGTGATGATGCAGGTAACTCTGTAGGCAGTTTAAACGTAGAGGATATAAAAAGTCCAGAAGGTTATTTGTTTACTCAACAATCCTTTACTTCCAGACAACAAGAACTAGGAGGTATGAACGCTTTTGTATCTATTGATCCTAAAACTCAAAAGATATATACAATGTTGAGTGACGGGCATGATATTTTTGGACAAGCCCCTATTGGTGGTAAACACTTAATTACGACTTTTCCAATAATTGAATCTTCCTATAAAACAGGAAGTAAATGGAACAACAAACAACTTAAAACACGAAATACAAAAAGAAACACAAATAAAGCTATTAAAGAAGTAGAAAAAACAACAGGGGTTTCTATTAAAAAAGGAGAGTCTCCTAACAATTACACAAAAAGAGCCTTAGCGGAAGCTCAAATTAAACCTACAGATTTAGACATTAGGGCCGCTAATGCTTCCGTTAATAAATTAAAAATACTCACAGGGGCAACAGGGGCAGGAATAGGTTTAGCAGGTGCAGGAATGCTTACTAGAGAAGAATAAAAAAGGGGCCACTTAAGGCCCCTTAGTTTTATCTACACTATTTCACATGCTCCACCTACACATGCTAACTCTTGACTACCTGTAGTATTATCTTCTTGTTCAAACTGTTCAAGGTCATTCCAATTAACACCCACAGGCATCTGTTGTACTAACTCCTGATACTTTTCCTCGCTGATGTCTTCATAAGGAGCTTGCTGATACACATGATCACTAACTGGCAACAAACTAATCCCACTGCACAAGTCAAAGTTATTCCATATCCACTGTGCTACTTCCAAGAACTCATCATCTGTATAATAAACAGTGATGCTTGGCTTATGCTCACACCAGTGATTCTGGTAGGCTTTCCATAGTTTAAGCTGTTGCATTGCACCTACCTGTTTGACTGTAACGCTAGTCTCTGGAGACTTCACAGGGAAACTATAGACCAAGGACGATGGACTCATTAGGTCTTGTTCTACGGGGAATCCGGTGGCTGACATGAATTGAGCAAGCGGGTCTTTCGCGTCTGAACGTACTCTTCTAATGTAATGCTTAGAAAACCTAGGATGAATGCCACTAGCGCTATCGACAAGCTGAGATACAGTACCGCTAGGCTTAACACACGTAATAGCAGTTGACTGATTGATTCCCAACTTCTTTGCCCAAAGTTTATTAGTTTTGATTGCCACATCTTTTAAATCCTCTAGCCACGTAACTGACGCAATGTCCTTACTTAATACTTTATGATCCATAATGCCTGTCAAACTTAAGCCAAGCAATGCCTCTTCCTCTGTGTTTCTCTGCCATAACTTACGTAGATACCTAAAGTCAGTCAAAGTAGCCTGTAGCGTTCCTATGATAGCCGCAAGCTCTACTTTATCCTTAAGCATAGCCTTGGTATCCGTAGGTCTTACAACAACCTCAGATAGGTTACAGAACTGATTACTACGTAGGATAATCTCAGAGCAAGGGTTAGTACCAAAGTCCTGCTCAGGGTCTCTACGGCCATTCCTAGCGGCTATCTTTTGTGCCGCAACACGACTAAAGATACCACGCTCACCTGCTTTGGATTCATACATGTTTTGCATCTCAGACAGGAATGACTCAAAGTCAGGCTTTTCTGTGTACGCTACACTGTTATTAGCAAGCCTACGATGTCCTTCATTACGCCACCAATCACCCATCTTAGCCTTAGCCATCCGTGGGTCAGATAAATTAGATAAACTAATTAAAGCAGACCTACGCACACCACCGACTACTACAATGTCAGCTATTTTACAAACAACATCATGACATTCTATTGATGTTAGCTTACGTCCTGCGGCTTTAGTGAACACCTCAATGCAAAAATTAAATAAATCCAACAAAGGCTCAGGTCCGCTAGCTCTACCTCCGAATGTCTTAAGTCTAGCTCCGGCAGGTCTAATCTTACTCATGTCCCACTTAGGTATTTTACCTGCGTACAGCATGGCTATTAGTTCACGGAATGCTGATGCCCAACCTATCTTACTGTCAGCCACTACGATGACACTATCGGATGGATGGAAAGACTCAGCAATGACAGGGAGCTTACTTATGAAGTTACGTTCAACACTAAAACCAACACCTGTGCCGCACATAAGTACATACATTAGCTCATCAAAGGATCGTGGTGAGTCTATGTGTAAGTAACTACAGTTAAAACCTGCAACATTGTCCTTGTCCAAAGCTTCCCCTGCTGTCATCATACAACGCATGGAGGGCATTACTTTTAAACTATGTATACCGTTGTACAAACGCTTGGCTGTCTTCTTATCAAGCTGTCCGCGGTTGACCCAAAAGTCTACGTATCGTTGTACTGTCTCCTCCCAAGTCTCTCTACGCTTTTCTTCAGTCAGCCAACGCGCATATCTTGACTTATGTATAAACTGTTGATACTGATCCATTATTTATTTTCCCCTTTCACCATTACTGTTAATTTATTTAAATACCACTGAGCTTTATTTAAGTCTTCTACCTGCTTACCTTTATAGTCATATCTCCAAAGGTACTTCAAGCAGTTGCCCTTGAGATAGCCTTTGAATGCAACGCTGGACATGGACTCCTCTATTGCATCAATACATTCAATGTTGCCTGTATTATAATGCTTAGGTTTATTAACTACATCCTCAAGTTCTTTATCAGCCATGTCCACATAAGCTTTCATAGCTTTGTCTATATTGGGTACTTTCTCTATGGCAGGTATTTCCTTTCGTAACCTGTCCCACTCAGCGGGTGTTGCGTCATTAAGTCTCATCTTCAGTATCCTCAGTAAACTTATCTCTATTAATAATTAGTTTGTCTTCAAAAGCTTCCAAAATATCCTCAGGAGTTATGTCTAAAACCTCACAGAGTAAAACAACATCATACTCCCTAACAATCTCCTCCTTCAGTTCTTCAAGTGTTAGTGACATTTTTATCCCTCACATACTTCAATAACTCTTTTGTTGTCTTTACAGTAAAGTGAGCAAAACCTTCCTTGTCACACCACTGCCCCATTGTCATCTTACTTCCCTTCCTTACTTTTTTGTTAGGGTCTGACAGTACAAATACTAATTCCCAATTCTCAATAGAGTCTCTTATGGATGTGTATTTTTGTGTATCCCCTACTCTAAAATAACCTTTAGCTTCTATCAGTATCTTTTTATCCTCATGTACAAAGTCTGGAAGATACTTTTTAGATATAATATATGGTAGTTTATATGGTTCATACTTAAACTCTTTATTAAGTTTGTCATACAAAGCTGACTCTAGTCCCGACCTAAAAACCTTCTTCATTTAAAACTAACTCCTGTACTTTAGGTTCATTGACTACCTTACATAAGAATTTTGGAGCGTATGAATAATTGAATACTCTTAATTCTGGGTAGCAGTGCTTTTTGAATTGGCAATACGAACAACCAATAGCCAGTTTTAAGTTTCCTGACTTGCCATCCGGCAAAGGCTCGTAACAAACCTTTATCGGCTCTGGCTGTTCCACTAGCTTTTTTACATGTCGTATCCTTTCAGCAATATCCTGAGACAAAGCATTGTAAACAGGAGCTTCCTTATCGTCCAAGTCATACTTGAGATAAGTCAAATGACCGTTAGCTTTGTCCATAGCTAGCCAACCAAACTGTCGATCCCCACAGGAATGAGCGTAGGCTTTTATCTGGTCAATGTAGCCAAAAGGATCATCAAAAGCTAGCGTTCCGTCCCTAAACTTCTTAAATCCAAAACTACTGGCAGACTTAACATCGGTCACAATACCGTCTATTTTGCAATCCATGTGGCCCAATACGCCCTCCACCTTGCATACTTTCTGCTCATCGGTGACTGAGTGTCCCGCCATGCGCGTGAGGAACAACAACATCTCCTCAATCAAATGTCCGTACATAAACTTGACATAAGTGTGAGGTGCAATGGTTTCTCCCTCAGTACCGTTGACATGATTCCAAAGGTACTTGTCAGTACGACCAATGTTTGACAGGCGGAGCTTACGGTTATCCTTTCGCTTCTCCCTGCCAAACTCTGTACGCATAAGAGCCTTGACACCTTCCCCAAACTTCTCAATCTCTGCCTCAACATCTACGGACGGGTCAGCATCCTTGCTAACCATCATCTTGTAAATATCCGAAACTAGATTATCAGTTGTTTTATCAGTGTTCATGGATCACTTCCAATATAAGTTCATTAGCTACAGCGTGAGGTAATTTAAACCATTCATTGATATTGTCACACTCTTTAGCTAATCTTTTATGTGCCGCTGACTCCGCAACTCTCCTGTCCTTTACTTCATAGGAGTACAGTAAAGCATAGTCTCTAAAAGGTGAGGACGTTTGATAGTTCTTTAGCCTGTCAGTTGAGTCTACAGCCATCCCAACCTTTACCCATTCAGGCCAAGCTTTGTTATAGATAACGTAAACTTCTCCCTGTGGGTTTGCCTCATAGTTTTCCAAGGAGCTAAACGCCGCCTCTTCAAACCCTTTGTACCTTCCTGCTTTGTACAAAGGATGGGTCTTCTTTATTTCCTTACCATTAACCCACATACGTTTTGCATCACGAGCCTTAACAGCGTCTGGATTATCTTTGTAATACCAAGGCTTATTAGTTTTAGGATTAATGCGTGTCTGCCCAACTATTTCCAACCTTAAACTCCCCTGCAAGGGGGCAGTTGAGCTTGAAGTGGAGTCCTGCGGCTTCGACACAGCTAGTAGCGAGTCCTCCGAAAACCTCTGCTTTCTCTTCTCTGACCTCTGTCTGGATTTCATCGTGTATGTTTCCTATAAAGTTATAGTCAATCTTCCATTTGGTTGCATACTGATCCAACAAGGCTAGAGCTTTCTTCATGACAATAGCACCTGCTGATTGCAACAGCGTATTTAGAGCCGCGTGTTCTGACCGTACATGGACCCTTCTTCCATCCAAGCCATAAACATAACCTCTTCCTGCCGCCACGCTAACTCGTTCTCGTAGTCTTCCAAGAGAAGGCGTATTTCTGAGGAACTTTTCCTTAAGTCTCTTACCATCCTCTCTAGATCCTCCAACGATACTTCCGATTTTGGAATCTCCTGCCCCATACAGGAAAGCGTAGATGAAAGTCTTTGCCTGATCTCTAGTTTCAAGGCCGCTAGCCAACTGATTTGCCGTGTGAATATCTCCTGTGAGAATTTCATTTGTGTATCCCTCATCGTTCATGTAATGTGCAAGCATACGTAACTCAAGACCGCTTGCGTCCATACCTACCAACTTGTAACCCTCCGGCACAATCCACACATCCCGACACTCTTTACCATAAGGTGAGTATACTGCCGGAATCTGTCCCATGTTAGGACTAGAGTGAGTCATACGTCCTGTCACAGCTCCGTTTGGATTAACGTAGCCATGTACCCGTCCGTCATCCTCAACAGCCTCCAACCAACTCTGTACCTGAGCTACTCGCTTTTGTATCATTAGATACTCAGCAATCAACGCGGCCTGTGGTATCCCCTTCACTGTACTCAGCACTGCCTCATCAACGATGGCTTGTCCTGTCTCAGTGAACTTGGTTGGTCTCCACCCGTAATACTGAAGGTGTCTACCTATCTGCTGTCGTGACCCTAGATTAAAGATAGGGAAGTCTATGCGGCTAAAAGGTGCTACTGCCGTTTGCCATTGCTCACCCAGAAATTTAAGCCCAACAATAGAAAGCGTACCGTCTTTCTTAATCTTCGGGGTAATCTGTTTGATAAATGTCGGTAACGGTTTGAAAGCCTTATGCACTTCGTCTTCAAGGTCATTCTTCTTCTCCTTTAGTCTAGCTAGTAAGTTGTAGGATTTCTCTTGATCCAAGAGCCACCCCGTTTTAATTTGCTTTGTAATAATATTTTGTACGTGATGCTCAAGAGATATGCATTCAGGCTTAAAATCTCTAAGATCAAGAAGTAATCTTTCGTACACCAACGTATTAACTTCAACATCCTGTACACAGTAATCCACCATTTCTCTTGAATATACAGTAAAATCATGATGTTCCCCTTTAGGTTGATTCAAGATACGTCCCCAATTTTCTAAGGAGTGTCCTCCCTCTCTAGAAGGGTCCGCTAAACGAGACAGTACCAATGTATCAGTTATTTTACATTTGCTAAAGTCAGCGCCCAATAATCTTTGTAGCACAGGTATATCATAACCTATAAGATTATGACCAATTAGTTCGCACTCTCCCTGATCCTCCAACCACATCTGAAACCTACCCATGTTGACACCATTCTGGTGAATAGAGTACATGTGCTTCCGCTGTAAATCCTTAATGCAAATACAGAATACTTTAGTCGGGTTGAAACCATCGGCTTCTATGTCAAGTACAAACTTATCCATTAAAACTCTGACTCCTCACCCATTGGACAATTAGTTTCTATCATACGTCCTGACTCTTTGTCATAGTAAAGATAGCAAGCAGGGCCAGTGAGTCCAACAAACCTATTCTTGAGTACACGAACAGTTGTGGTGTTCCGTGTCTCAGGGTCTTTGTGTTGTTGATCTCGCTCAAGTCCAATAACAATGTCGCTAAGTTGCGCGATTGCCGCCGAACCTCTGAGTTCCCCCAGGCTAATCTTACCGCCATCCTCATGAGCTTTTGATCCGCTAGGTCTACGCAAGTGTGATACTAGGAATAGCCCTACACCTGTCTCCTGTACTAGCTTTCTAAGGTTAGTCATGATGCTGTCTATTGCCTTACGCTCATCTCCGGTATCCTGATCGCTGACCACAATGCTGAGGTGATCCAAGATAATCCACTTGCAGTCCAAACCCTTAGCCATGTAACGTATGCGGCCTAAGAGATTGTCCTCGCTAGTTGAACCCCAATGATCAAACATGAAGATACGTCCTGATCCTAACGTCCTGTCCCAATAGCCTCTCTTCTCTTCCTTGGTAACGGTCTTATCCAAATGTAACAGCTTGTTAGCTTCAATGGACATGATACCCAAGGCTGTCTTTGGGATGTCCTCCTCCAACGCTAGGATGCCTATGTTGTCATCAGTAGCGCCAAGCAAATAATGCTCAAGCTCCCTGACAATCTGAGACTTACCCATACCTGATCCTGACGTAATGGTGACTAGCTCCTTCCTTCGGAACCCGTGGGTCATCTCATTCAGACAACCCCAAGGATACAGGATGGACTTAACATCAGCCTGTTCCATTATCATGTCCCAAGTATCACTACCTGACACTATGCCGTCCGGCTGATAGGTCTTTGCGTTCCACCACTCACGCACAAACGCTTGTACCTTATTGGCTTTGAGCATGTCCCCTGCGTCCTTCATAGGCAGGGTGACATTCTTAGCCTTGTTGGGGGTGAATAAATCAAGAACTGACTTAGCCGCCTCCTGTCCCGCTTTATCATTATCAAAGCAGATCACAACATTCTCAAAGGACTCCAACCACTCTAGGTTTTCTTTAATGTCTTTTGATGCTCCAGTTGCGCCACTTCTAATGGAGACAACGGGCCATTTCCCGTCAAACATTTCGTGAACTGCAAGTGCGTCTGTCTCGCCCTCTGTGATCGTAACGTATTTACCGCCACCCTTGAACGCATGTTGACCGAACAACCCAACATTATTAAACTCTCCTGTAGAATAAAAACTTTTGTTATCCACAATGCGAACTTTAGTCCCTATCGGGGAGCCTGAGTCCTTATCGTGGTATGGATAATGATGTTTGACAATTTGCCCCTGCGCGTTGTACTCAACCGTCACATTATATTTTTGTGATACGGTTTGACTAATACGCCTGTCAGGGATTGCCGCTACTACTCCTGTCATTTCCAATGACCTCGCTCTGATTGGTGTGATGTTGCTAACCTGACCAGTGGCTTTCTCGTAGTGGTTACAGCCGCCTGAAAAACAGACGGCGTGACCATCGGAGTACCTAGCCAAGTTATCCTGTGAGCCACACTTAGGGCATGGCTCATGTCGGACAAACTTAGAACCCACAGCTAGAAGTCCCCGCCACCAGTGTTCTCAGCAACCTCCAACACCTTGACCTTATTAAGGTAAGTGGAGACACCGTGCACGGGATGTTCCTGACCTTCAGCGTACAGGACACGAACTTTTGAGCCTCTACCAATGCGGCCTTTGAATGGCTGACCGTCCGCATCCAATACAGGGACATCGTACTTAGTGCTGAACTTTCTCTGTTTGACACCTTCATACTCGCGCATCTTAACGCCTTTGGCTGACAGATCACCCGCTGTCTCATCATCTAATGACAACACCACGGAGAATTTACCAGTTGATTGGCCCTGATACATTTCATGCTCATCAAGATTCTCAAACGCTAATAAACCTTCTAATACTGACATACTATTTTCCTCTATCGTTGGTTGTGTGACCCTATGTATACTTAAGGATCGTTTGGTTGATACTATAATTATATATTAAAAATTTTTCTTTAATACATAAGTATAGTATAACATGAAAAGGGGTATAACATCAATCATTAAAAGTTATACCCACTATTTTTTTCATGAATACCTCTAAAACATATTACAATAATTTAAATTAAACCTTACTTGAACGTGTACGTAACCATCTGGAAATGTCCTGTAAACCCCTCTCAACTCCTCAGCTATATTCATAATCTTTTTAATAAACTCCTCGCTTATGTCCATCTCGTTACAAAAAGCAAGTCGTGCTAGTTGTTTTACAGAGTGATCGTCCACAAAATTCTGATCGGCATAAATTAAAATCTCTGCGTCATTGTCAATCGGGTCATCCCCCCCTAATACAGCGGGTTGGTCTTTGGTCCATTTTGTCGCCATTGTTTAGCCCTCCATCGTTAAAAAGTCAAACGGGTTGTCGATCTGATCGGGATACGGTACGTCAAACTCCGCCTCTATTGAGGCTGTCAAACAGTCTGTGCACAGTTCCGAATAGTCCCCTGTCATCCTGTCGATTCGTTTTAGCTCGTACTCGTTCATAATAACATTACATGCTTTGCATCTACTCATAGGGAAAAGCCCTCTTATGTTGGTTTAAAAACTCCTCAGCGGTCAAACTACTATAATAAGCCCTGACGCTATCCTCTGCGCGTTGGTGCGCCTCCTGTAATGTCATGGACAGCATCTCATACTCTACCATTTCATTAATTAAACGGGTAATCGGTCTTATATTTCCCTCCTCTGAATCGGACCAACCATCATACCCTAAATGCTCCTTAATTTTACTCATTGAAGTCTAGCTCCTCCGTTGTGTATACGTATCCAAAAGTAATGACTATGAACGGTAATAATACCACAGTTCCTTTAAATGGTAAAGCTACAATATCCCCTGTAATCTCGTTATAGGTCCATACGGGCTTACTGTCGCAGAATTCTATGTCTAAGCCTGTCCCGTTTCTAAGCTCTACTGTCAATTTTTTTGATCCTAGATTAAAATTAATCATGGTTTACAGCCTCATAAATTTGTGTCATGAAGTCCAAAGCATCAGCCCGCCTTTGTTCCTCCCTGTAGTTGTTACGCATAAAATCGCTAGTGTAGAACGCTTTTAATTTAGCTACGTATTTATTGCATAGGTGCTCTTGTTTGACAGTCTGGTATAACTCCTCCTCCTCATAGGTCCGACTGTCCCCTAGTTTGTCCAGTGCGCGGTATTGTGCCTCTGTCAACTCCTCCCGTGTTACAGGTTCAAGATTGTTTTTCATTGTTTGTGTACCTCATGCGCTCTATTAATTCCCTCGCGTGATCCTCTGACATTTCGTAATACTCAGCGAACCTGCCGACTGTCAAAAAGTTATTGACCCAATCTAAATATAAATGCTCATCGCTAAAATGTTGGTATGCTTTCATAACTATGCCACCTCATCAAAGTCAGGGTTGCACTCACTGGCGGACGTTAGAAGGCAGTCGATGCGCTCCTGTGGCACTAGTGTGTAATGACGACCATCTAACCATCGGTTGATGTGCTTGGACGTTGTGACGCTGTAGTATTCCTCAGTACGTACAAACGACCCATCAGTCAAACACGCGGCCACCGGTGTTTCATAGCTGAAGAATACCTGAGCAAATCCTAAATCTAGCTCTGTTTGGTTACTGCCTATAAGTTTAAGTTTCATCTGGTGTTACTCCTTTTGGTTTTAAATTAATTTGCTAATGACTATCGCAGTGTACCGGATAGTCATAGGTAAATCAACTTGCAAAATAATCATCGTTTAATTTTAACATCATTGACCCGTTGCTATGAGGCATTGCTACCATAACCTCTGTACCGTCATTATCCAAAGCAGTGACCCAACCATCCTTATTATTCACCTCAAAGCCTCCGTCTTTTAACTGCTTAATCAAGGGTTTTAATTCTTTTCTGCTACTCATAAATTTAACCACGTTTGCTACTCCTTATTTTTATCCGTTATTGAAAAACAATTTAATTTATAATCAAGCTCTTTCAATACGCTTTCACGAATCTCCGCATTAGTCGCGTTGACATCCTCTCGCATAGCGTCTATAAAATCCTCTATCGCCTCGCAGATAATCTCGCTTTCTAACGCGCTTATAGTGTCTTCTCGCATGGTGTTACCTATGTACCTATATCAATGAATGTATGCACATATTAACAAATTGATAGGCAGAGTACAATGCTTTTTATGCATGACCTATAAAAACTATATGCGTCTAACGTATGACTACAATATACCTTTATATATGCGCATGTACGCGTAGCAATAACCATGCCAACTATTGCAAATCTTATATAAATCTTTTCCTATGCTTAGGTATAGACCAAGGACAAACACGCTTAGAACGCAATACAAAGCCATTTATAAACATATA
>Ga0187218_1000221_pt1 | contig 17293 bp, 15 predicted proteins | sample 14SPOviralmetaG_FD_130167 | JGI IMG/M metagenome (GOLD analysis project Ga0187218, IMG submission 130167) | Marine viral communities from the oligotrophic San Pedro Time Series (SPOT) site, San Pedro Channel, CA, USA - 14 SPOT_SRF_2010-08-11... | ecosystem: Environmental > Aquatic > Marine >...
ATAAAAGTTCTACTTCTACTAATACAAGCACATTGCGTGCAAATGCAAGGGAACGATATCATAAAGCCCTAAATAAAGCCAAAAATACCAAGAGAAAAGCGCATACAACTGGCATGTGGTCTGGAGGTCCAGTGTATAAACCCATGGAAAGTGACTTCTCTGGTACAGCTAAACGAATGAAAAAATAAGCTGTAAAGTAAACAATGAAGTGGAAGCAACAGTTAGGACGCAGATTGGGCAGACCAATTGAGAGACAGTCAAGTCATAAAAATTTGAGTAAGAAAAATGCCAAGCTCCATGCAAAGGAGTTGGAACGACCTGTAAAACAAATTATAAACGGTACAAACAAATGATGTACACTCCTAGATCGAATGAGAATGCTCCAAAGAGATACGACCGCTTATCCCGATTCAACCAAGCACACAAGTCACGCCACGTAAAAAAACCTGGGTCAGACCGCGATCAATTTATGTTTGAGCAACACAGTATGGAACAGTTCGTTTTTGATGTATGGACGAAACCACTTGGACCGACACTGATGGGGTTGACAGGAACCATACCAATCCACATGTGGCCCGAGTCGGTGAAAGGAAAGCCGGTCGACGAATGGTCTCCAGAAGACGTGGAGCAATTTGGGGAACCAGGGAAGAGTCTGGCTGTATTGTACCACCTCAGAGACGTCACACTGGACCGAGAGAAGGAGCTGGATTGGTTGAGAGACGATAAGAAGGTGAGAGACGATAAGAGTGTAGGTCCAGCAAAACTAAAGTTGTCACCCGCTGCAAATGCAGTCAAAAACGTAATCGACACCATCCGCAATGACAAAAAATTCAATGCTGTGGAAGGGTTCACGGATTTGCACCAACAGATGGCTGAGATGGCACAGGCCACCTACTTACACGACCAACCAGAAAAGCTAAGAAAGTATGTTGATGAGGTATCATCCCTGGGGGCAAACGGCTGGGAAGTGGACTGGGAGCTTAGTAATGATCTTGGAACCGTTTTTACTAACAAGAACAAAGGCATATCCCCTAATGTGGCATGGCGAGGGTCAGAGCCTCCGACGAAGAACATACGAGACTGGGGGAAAAATGTGATGAACGCATTAGGATATGAGAACCTATTAGGATCGACTCGAAAGCATCTGAATAACCTAGGTGAAGCGGCTGGGTTCACAGATGCAATGAACGAATCCAAAATGTATAAGAAGATAAAGGAAGGCCTCGACTTTATGGAACGACAAAATATAAGGCAAAACGACTTGCAACTCGCCGTGAACGAAACACATGGGGAACATACAAACAGCGGTCATAGTAAAGGAGGAGGGGATTCAATCATACAGGCCAACAAGCACCCCGAGTTTGTCAAGAGGTCATACGTGTTTAACTCATCACCAGTCGAAGGGATGGAGGCACTTGGAGATAAGCTCGAGAGTTGGACCGTGGAAGGTGACATTGTATCTGCTGCCCATCAAGAGTCAAACCACAGGAAAGGGCTCAACCGCCAAATCAAACCAAGACTAGGGGTCGAGTCTGGTCCACTTGAGTCGCACAAAATCGAACACTATACAGGATGCAGTCTAGAGGCACCGACGGACGTATCGGAAATATTGCCAGAGAACCCCAATCTGTTTAAGAAAGTGGGGGGGTCGGTTGTGAGAGGAGTAGCAAACACGGGGTTAGGTGTTGGGAAAGGGCTCGCGGCTGGATTTGGCGCCGATTTTATACTCAATAAACTCGGTTTAGGAACTAAGGATATAGGGGAATTTAGCCATGTCGGTCTGACCGGCAGTCTGGCAGAGGTCTTTTTTCGAGGCTCGAAGGGTATCGTAAGTGCGGCGCCAAGTGCCTTCTTAGGTGCGGTAGTTGGGACGGAAGTCAACAAAGCAACTAAGGACTGGAATCCAGTCGCAAGGGCCACGACATCCACATCTGCGGCCGTTATGGCTCAGCGCCTTGGAGTGGCTGGCACAAGTTTAGCACTGGAAGGAGCGGGTGCGGCGTTGGGTGGTGAGATGGGGGCTGGGATCGCATCTCTAGCAGCTGAGACGTCACTGCTCGGTCCAATGGGCTGGGTAGGTGCGGCACTTGAAATAGGTATCGGCTCGGTGCTCATGCTGGGGTTCAATACATGGGAAGACCACGAGAGGGCTGTTGCAGAAGAGAAACAGGAAATGCAGCGACGACTAAGTATTAAGGAGTACGTGAAGGAGTCTGAGGGAATGGAGATGGAACTTAATGATAAGCGCATAGACGAAATCGAGAAGGTGTACGATCGAGACGATGTCAACGACTATCAACGGAAGCTGGAGTACCTGAATGTCTTATACCCAGATGAGATGTCTGAGTTCTACGCCCTTCAAGACCGCATTAAGGAAGAAAACCAACTGCTATCAAATGTAAGCGCGGTTGTCATGAACCAAGCCGGTTTCCAATCTGACGAGTACAGCAAGTATAACGCGTACTTGCAAGAACAGGCTAGGGAATATAACCAGAAGGCACTTGAGGAAAGGCAGAAACGAGATTGGGAATATGAGAGGACTCATACTGTGAAGGACGCGAACGGAGTGGATATTTTCAGAGGAAATAAATAAAATAGCGTGTAAAATAAAAATGGATGTGCCACAATTAGAAACGAAACTGGCTATAAAATTGGCTGAATTACAAAAAATTAAAGAAGAAATAGGACTAATTCAAAATACAATCACTTTACTTACTTCCACCGAAGAAGACAAAGACTGTAAGTGGTTAGACAATATCCTAGATCTCATAAAATAAAATCTAAAATAAATGGTTGAAATAACTGAGTCTTTCTTATTAACTACTATTGCGGGTGGGTTTGCATTTTTAGGTGCATTTCTTATGTGTTTACTGCGTTCCAGATGCACTACCGTGAGGTGCTGCTGTGTGCAGTGTGACAGAGATGTTCTTCCACCAGATACAGTAGAAAATCTACAAAATAATATGACTAGTTAAAGTAAAGTATGCAGAAGTTGTCAACTAATTTTCTCGACACCCAACTACCAGAAAAACAAGCATTTGCTATTGAAGTACCTGAAGACTACCCTAAACTACATACTTTAAGTATTGTAAATGGGAAACGAGGAGGTGGGAAAACCGTATGCACTGTGAACTACCTGAAAAAATGCAGAGATGAGAAACTTATCGACAAAATTTGGGTCGTCACACCAACATACCATAGCAACTCTGAAATATGGAAAATCTGTTATCTCGAGGAAAAGGATTGTCAACAACCCAGTATAACAGTACTTAGAGAAATTATGGCTGAAATGGAAGAGATAAAGAAAGAATGGGATGACTACGTTTCTGAGATGATCATATATAAGGAATTCTTGAAGTATATGGCAGATCCAGATCACGATATATCTGAGGACAAATTGCTTCTGTTTTTTAAGGAAGGATATAATGCAGTACCTCATATGGACAGGCCAAATTGGCGTTTTGCAGAGGAAGGAGAAGAACCGCATCCACCGCGTTTCGCTATTGTCTTGGATGACTGTCTTAATTCTGATGTTATGCGTAAACCAACTGCTGGTTTGGTAAATTTTTGCATACGCCACAGGCACGTTTGCGGAGGATTGGGAGCATCTGTATTTATGTTGACACAAAGTTACTGTTCTAGGGGTGGAGTGGATCGCGCAATTAGGGAAAATACGACCCACTTATATTTGTTCAGAATTTGTGACCAAAACCAAATAAAAAAAATATTCGAAGAGTGCGACTTACCCATCGAGTATGAGGAATTTGAAGAAATGTTGAAAATTGCACACGCCACCCCATTCAATTTCCTGCATATTGACTTTTGCCCCACTGATCCACTCAAAAAATACCGAAATGGCTGGAATGAATTTTTAGTGCCAGCCAGTCTTGCAGCAGAGGTGCAGGCGGGTATAACAGAATAAAAAATAAAGTGTATAGGTAAACCATGTTGTCTATATACGAAAAAGATGATGTCTTTGCCCCAGGTGAAGAGTATAGAAGGATGAGAAATATGTACGCATCACCAAGTCAAGTCCTAACAGATATGGTGTTAAAACTGGTAAGAGGAAAATATGCACCGAACGTACCAACCGCCAAATTACCAAAGTACGCTAAAACAAATAATAGACCTAAATCATATTACGATTTGAGTGAACTTCTTGTCAGTCCTTTGTATCGTAAGACTATGTGTCGTTATTTACAGCAAGTGGACCAAGATGTTTCAACTTCGTATGGTTCTGCTTTTATTGCCAATTGGCGACAGCGTAGCACTTTTCAACGATCTGACTCGATTGGTTCATCTGTGAGTACTGCTGTACCACCACTCGAGAGTAATCAAGAACTAAGAGTGAGACTTTCTGTGGTCGGCAATAATGGAGGAACTCCATGCTTTACCGTATCCGACCCGTATCTTGAACATCCCAATATGCCTCCTCTGAACACACCACCAGTAACGCAAATTCAAGCCTCACCTCCTTCTCAATACCCCCGACCAAAAGAATCCCGCACTATGGGTACACAAACAGCTAGGTCTGGTGCAAAGTCAAAACCTACGCAGACTACACCTGATACAACAGGGTCAATGGCTACTCAAACTGGGTCTAGTGCAACAGTGTCACAGGATACGCAAACAGATGCACGAATTGTAACAAACAATCTCCAAGAAATGAACAGTAGAAATGATGAAGTGCGTGAGTTGACTCAACGAGTATCTGAATTGGAACAAAAACTAGGAGAAGCAGATGCTGCAGCCACAACAAGATGTGCTATGTTGTCCAGTGAAATATTAGAGTTGAATGGTCAATTGGAACTTGCGAACAAATACAAGGAGGAGGCTATGGAAAACCTGATTCAACTCCAAAAGGAATTAGAGGTAAAGGTAGCTAAAATTAACGAGCTAGTTGACGCAAAAGATGCAGGTGTCGATGTAAATATCATGTTACGGAAAGATCTAACACAAGCAGAAACAGATCTGCAAACGGCTGAAACAACTCTGTCGTATCTCAGAACTAGAACTATACAACAGAGCCATGATATAAGTGAACTGGAACAACTAGTTGAAGAGTTAAGGGATGAAGCAGATGTGACTACGGCAGACGCGTCAACTATGGCAAATATACCAATCCAACCCAATCGAGAGCCAGCTATCACGGCTAGTTTAGCGGGAACAGGAGGACCAGGCTCCAAGGGTAAAATAACTCGAACAACTAAGGGGATAGCCAAAAAACCACCTACAAAAAAAGGTTCAACAAAAGGTACTTCTGGTGCAGGTTCTTCTTCTACAGACCCTATGAGAATTGATGTTGATGACTCCCCTTATGACACATATGAACCGATGGTGGAGGATGACCCGATGAACGACCCAATGGAGGAGGAACCCGCTGCAGTCAAGGCAGGTTGGTATGATTATGTGGCCGGCGCCTTCCAGGAATTAAGAACCCAACTCAATGAGTTAGCAGTTGATGCAGGGCGAGGTCCTATTCCACGAACGCCAGCCTACACACCATTAAGTCATGAATTACAAATGCAAGCTGCAATACAAGCGAGCAATGTACTTGTACCACCTTTGAGTACACATGTACAAAACAATAATAACGCGAGACCACCTAACCCATTTCCTCCTCCTGGTTTGGCAAATCAGCGAGAACCGAGGTCGACTGCAGGTGTACCACGACGCAGAGATGACGAAGTAACGGGTGCATCACTTAATTTAGTAAATTGGGATGAAGGATCACATCCTGACGGTTGGGCCTGAAATGGTGTGTGAAAAAATATTATGTAAAATAAAAATGCCACTTCGCCGTTCGAAGCGTGTACGTCGCCCCCCTGCTTGGCAGACTTCAGGTGAATGGGATATGAGTCGAAAATAAAATATGCATCATAAGTAAAGAGATGGACGATATTCCAAGGTGTACTAAGACGCTAAATGGAGACAAGCTTTCATTGGCAGAGAGAAAACAACGTGAAAAAGATGTGAAAGAACTTCAAATAATGTACCCGAACCTACCGCCTTTGTGGCTTGATTTAGTTTGGAATTTTTGGAACTCAAAGTCTGAGTCGGAAATTCAAGAGATAATTGATTCGAAGGAATGGGAAAAGGCATCCACAAGTTTTAGAGACGGGGGAGTAATAAAGGATTGTATTACTGTTGAGGATAAGTAGGGAATAAAAATATAATGTAAAACAAAAAACAATGACGGAAGTTATAGACTCCTATAATTTTTTTATCAACACAGACAGGAATAAAAATTCCGACACTCAAGGAGACCAAGCACGTTTGAATTTAGGATTGCAGCCAATAGTTTGCGGTGATGACGAATTTATTCGACTTAGTTTGCATATGTTCGCAATGAGGAGATCCTGGACAGACATAAATGCTACAAACTCTACATTTACGCTGTGGCTACCCCAAAAAAATGTAGCAGGTCTGAATGTTGGTAGGAAAGCAATAACAGCAAATCTACCTCACATAAATACATCAAGCTTTACTGTACTGTATGATGCAGTTATGTCAGCAATTTCAGTGGCACTCCAAGCGGATGACGACACAAAGGACCAGTTTACAGTCAAATATCCCACCTATGAAGCTTTTTCAGATGCTAAAACGGGGAGCACATATGGTGGGGCTATGCAGCAGTACAGACCATGTCTCGTTGTAATTCTGGAACAAACAGGTACTGAAGCCTTTGCTGAAACTGAATTGCCTGTTATTCAGTGCAGAATCAATGACGGCGACTCATATTTGTTGTTTGGTGGTACGCGAGTTTACAATGAAAACGAAGAGGTACCGTTCGATTCCAACGCTTCAGAAGGCATATCTTGCTATCCGCCCAAATACTACATTAATGAAACGAATACGGAAATTGTATTGGAATTTCCATACAATTATAGCAGGCGCACTCAAAAAATGGCGTATATTACGACAACACAGGTGAATAATAATATCGCTACTGATTCTTACACAGCAGGATTTTTCGACACTAAAAAATGTGTCATTGAATCCACACAAATAATGGCCGCTGTCGAAATGCAGGATGAATACTTGTCATATGACGCCCAAACGGATCATAATTATTTTGTGAACTTTACTACGAAGCAGGCAAATATGATTGAATTTAATTTGGTAGATGCGTTTGGACGTCGATTTCCATTAATCGATGGCAAACAGGCAAAGGATGGAAATCGCAGCTTCGAGATGTGCGTAAGAGTGGATAGGTGCAGGCGCACTAGAAACAATCCATACGACTTGGATACGAAGCCGCCAGTCAAACCAACCGTTCCGAGAATGGCCAACGGCCCTGCTCCGATTGTTCGTCAACCAGGTATCCCAGGGTTTGGTCTCAACACTCCTGGTCAAACATACGGGGATGGATACAAACCATTTTTCAAAAAATAATATATTTCCTAAAATAAAAATACGATGGGAGTATCACCTCAGCTTTTGTACTTCTGCGAACGCCTTAGCGGGTTCAGCACTAATTATTTTAAATTGGAAGCAGCACAAACAACTGCAAAGTCAAACTCAATTATTTCATTTGACTTGCCATCCAATGCACTCTTGAATCTTGAATCATTCACTATTCACTTTAATGCACAAGTTGAAGGCGGTACTTGCGCCCGACTTCCACCTGTCCGAGACTTGGTGGAGCGATGTGAAGTGTCTTGCGGTGGTGTTATTTTGTCTCAAGGCAATAACTTTGTCAATGTTTTTTCGGAAGCTAGGTCAGCACTTACTGGAGAAGAAGCAAGCTTTACAAGTGGCAATTCTATTATGCCTGTTTTAGAAGATCATGTCACTGGGTATACATATGATTCTACTGCAAACCAAGGAAAAACCAATCTGCAGAACCAAACACAATATTGTATTCACGGATATGAACTTCCTGGTTTCATCGAATCAGTTCAACCACGTATTTTCGACACCTCTATTATCCCCGATCTGCGAGTCCGCTTGTATATGGCTACGGACAATGTCCTAACTCAGTCTACCGGTAATGCAAACGAAAGTACGTTTTTCGATAACAGCGATACTCATACAGCAACATCAGGCTGGGGACCAGCTTCTACTGCAAGTACATTTGCCTCAGCTCCAGCCAGGTATGGATTGCTTGACATCCATGCTAGCATTGAGTGCATTTCACTTGCTGACATGAGTTACGAAAATGTAATCGCATCGACGATGGCAAATCAAGGTTTCCTAGAGGCGCCTTTCAAAGCATACCATACTTTCCAAGACACCCACACAAACACAACAAGGTTCAGCATCGCGGCTCAATCGATGGATCGGGTTTGGCTGGCTTGGAGAAGGACTGATTACGACAAGCAAGACACTCCAGCTTTCTACTTGGGTGAAAATGTTGGCCCAAAAGAGGGTGATCTTAGTGTGAAACCCAAAGAAGGTGGATCAAGAAAGGGGAAGACAAAGTATCTTACGTTCTCGGAACCAAGATTGCCATCAAAATATGTAAATACCTCTGACGCGAATGTTGCAGCCTACCCAGTTCCGTCGCTCTCATCTTGGAGGATGCAGCTCCAGTTGAATGGTGCATACATTCCACAGTATACGGCAACTCCGCAAGAGTTGTATGACATTTCGATGAACAGCATTCCTGGGCGATCGAAACGGCATCAATCTCTGCTTCAATACCGTATGAATAACTGTGTGCAATGTATTCGTTTGAATATGGTCGATTCAGAGTTTTCCCGAACGCTTTCTGGTCTTGATACCCGAGCTGTGAATCTTGCTGGATTTGTTCGTTCTGAGAACACTGTGGAATCGAACCTCACTGTATTCGTTGAAACCACTTCCACACTTAGGATCGGTGCTGGTCGTGCAATTGAATTGATTGCATAGGTAAAATAAATATAAAATGTAAAACCAAAAAATGCCGTCCTTACATACACAAATATATGCTGGTACTAAAGGCAAGAAAGATGCGCAAACTCTTCGCACACTACCACCAGCCGCTTGGAGGCGAGAGGTGCAAAATAGACCCGATACTCAAGATCTGCACCATAAAAATGTGGTAGGGCCAGATCCACACGATAGCACTCTGAAGTCAAATCAGGGTGTTAGAGGAGCACTGCCGTTAAAGGGTGTTGAAGGCACTTCATACTACCAACCCACTGCATTGCGAGCCCAGCCAGTACCATATGCTGGAGCCCTATATCCGCATACTGGAATTGCAAAACATGAACGAATTGGATTGGCGTATCTGGAAGAAAAGCCCTTGAACAGAACGCCGATGAGAGTGGCTGATTTTTTCTCTCCAGAAGGGAACTCATCGCTTGGGCAGCCAAAATAAATTTAATATATATAGTAGAATAGAGAGTGTACAATGGGAATTTATGATAATGATGGAATATACTATCAAAATAATATAGTGGGCGGAGGAGCCCAAGACTTAAACGAACTAGACGATGTGGACCTAGATACAAACCCACTTTTGTCTGGTGCATTATTGCACTTAGAATCAGATGGAGTATGGCGTAATACAGTAACTACACTTAATCCTAATTTAACAGAGCTCAAAGGGCCAGCAGGTCCTGGTTATGATAATGTCACCGTAAATTCTTCAACTGGTAGAATAACATTTGAAGGGCTGAAGTACAGTGATGATAATGCAGGTATAAACACAGATAATGTAACACTCCCAACGGATATTCGAGGATACGGATTTTCTGATTCAACTATCGATGCCGATGGTGTCCTAACATTAAAACCTGGAAACAGTACTGAAATTAACAGTGGAAGTTTTGAATTAAGAGTCGGTAAAGTAGTTGGTGAAAAAGGTGATGCCGGATTTGGATTCAACAATGCTAGAATTTTACAAAATACAACGGACGCCCTTTATACAGAAAACGGAGTCTACCAAGACGCAGGCAATGCAGGAGATCTACAATTGTACCAGAAAGCAGACAACAATGTGGTTAACAGACCAGATCCAAGTGTATACCCTCCAGGAACAGTACCGCCTAGAACTTTCGATCAATGGGTAACAGTAGGAGCTGTTCGAGGCCTTGATGGTGTTGATGGTGTTGGTGGTGTTGATGGTGTTGATGGTGTTGATGGTCTTGATGGTGTTGATGGTCTTGATGGTGTTGCCGGATTTGGATTCAACAATGCTAGAATTTTAACAAATACAACGGACGCCTTTTATACAGAAACCGGAGTCTACCAAGACGCAGGCAATGCAGGAGATCTACAATTGTACCAGAAACCAGACGGCAATGTGGTTAACAGACCAGATCCAAGTGTATACCTTCCAGGAACAGTACCGCCTAGAACTTTCGATCAATGGGTAACAGTAGGAGCTGTTCGAGGCAGTAATGAGTTAAAAGAATTGCTAGACGTTGACCTAGACTCGAATGCGCTATTGAATGGAGCCGTCCTTCAGTTAAACTCAGATGGAATTTGGCGCAACTCAGCAGGACCACTTGCGGATGATCAATATTTTTTACCTATTGATGAATCAAAAAGTGCAGTAGAATATTTGAACAACGTGTTTAATAACACCAATAATGAATTAATTCGCCTTGGTCCGGCATCATATATTATTGATGAAGACATAATTGTTCCGACACATGTAACAATTGTTTTTTCGCCTGGAGCAATTTTTGATATACAGACAAATGTTCAAATTACTTGGAAAGGCGGAATTCAAGCAGGACCTAATCAGCATATTTTCAAAGGGCATATTCTACAAAGTAATTTTATTGCAGACAAAATGTACCCATACAGGGTAGCAGTTCATACCGAGTTGAGAGACATCGTCACTAATCAAGTTTCAAATGATTTTGCATCAGCAAATTTAATCCAACGTAATGTTTCACAACAAGGTTCCACTCCCACTCCATACTGGTTCGGTGCAAAAGGTAATTTTAACCCAGCTACGAATGTTACATTAGATCTTCTTAATATTGATCCAACAGCACTGACAAACGACGAGTGTGAAGAGTTGAATGATAATGATGCTATGATTTGTGCACTACTGTTTGGTCTCAGAACGTATATTCCAGCTGGATCCTTTCTTCTGCGAAACGGTAGTATAAATGAAAAACGCTCAAACACATTTATTTACGGCGATGGTGACGCCTCAAAAATTTATCAACGTCATGCAACAACTGATTATACTGGAAATGGAGCACTGCTTAATGTTTCAGGTCATAATGGAGGACACGGTCTCAAAAACTGTTCTGTAAAAGATATTTGGTTGGATTGCAATGCGCTTTTCAACGAAAACATGGTTGGTGTTGGCGGTCCACAATTTGGCGATGGAACTGGGACAATAGTGTCTACTTCTTGGGTTGATATTGACGTCACAGGTGGAAATGCAGGCCGACATGCTGCTACAATTCAAGGATCAATGCCTTGTAGCTTCGTTACTATTCGACTGACATGTCAGAACGCTGTTACCGAATTACAAAGAGACAATGGTAATGGTGGGTACTCAGGTATTCGATACGGCTGTTCAATTGAAGGGAATGGAGTTTATAATGTCGAAGATTTTCATTCAAACAAAATTTTTCTGTCTTGTGATCAAACGCAAAATGGGGGGTTGTTGCAAAACTGTGTAAATTCTCTTATAGATTTGAAAGCAAAATCAATTTTTACAAACCCAACTTCTGTTCTTCGTTCAAACGGTGGAGTTATGTGTCGTATACAAAACAAAGCTAGAAGTACTTACCCATATATTGATCGAGGAGGAAGTGGAAATACTTTCAGAGGACATTGTACCTATATTGAAGGACAAATGATTGTTTCAGATCATTTGTATTCACATGATAATATCCAAGTTTATGCGGAACAACTTTCTAACCAAGGTGATCAAGAGAAAATTGGAGCTATCAGATCGAGTAAGTCAGAATTTGATATCAAATTCGACGAATCTTATAGAAACGGACAATTGGAGTTATTTGGCAGTCACAATACTGTGCGTTTTTCTGGAACAGCAAATGTAAACACTGGTTTCGCACTTATGGACATATTGCAAGATAGTTCTAAATCACCAAAATGTTTGGCAAATAATAATACTATTCATGGATTCTTTGAAGGTTTATTATGTCAAAATGGTGTAATTCTTATTCGTGCTGGTCTTGGAAATCGTATACAAAATTGTTATATGACCAGACAGAATGATAAGCCAGGTATTCGCTTATATGGAGGAAGTTATCATCTTGTAACTAACAATGTAATTATTGGTCATGGTCAAAAAGGAGTTGAATTGGGAGATAATTGTACATATTGTCTTATCAGTAATAACATACTTGTGCCAGCAGGAGGAGGACCTGTAAACTCTTCACAACCTACGGGAATGACTAATTGGTTTGCTGCTGGAAAAACGTCCATTATGGCAAACAATATTAACGACACAGTAAATGGGGATGCTGGAGAAATGATGAAGATAGGCAGAACCACTTTTTGGATGAGGTATGGAAGACTACGCATGAAGGAAACTAGTGTGGACGACCCAGACGATGGTGTTTGTGTGGGTAACGCTATGGAAAATATGACTGTTGCTCAAATTAACGCTTCAACATTTAAAAAAGAAGGTAATATTGCTTACGTACGAGACGCATCTGGAGGTAAGACAGTTGCTTATTACGACGGTTATGATTGGAGAAGAATAAGTAATGATGTTGTTATTACCTAATTTTTTTCAAACGTGCGAAAAATGCGCGGGTTAAAATTAAAAACGGGTTATAACTTGCTGGCTTACTCGGCAGCCGACTCATCGATTCTTGCTACTCAGGTGCAGATTCAAGCCTAGCTCACCGCCCTCCAATCGTTGATGGGCGCATTGGTTGCTGGTCTATAAAAATAGTGAGTAAAGTAAATGGACAAACCGCTGGAGGTAGAGCTTTACCGCCAGTCATTATGGTCCAACTCTAAAAGAACACAGACTCATCGAGTGCATCAGTACAAGTTGCTGCGCAAGTACAAAGACGTCGACTTAGACTTATGGGACGTGGAAGATGCCTTTGGTTTTTTGGCCACAAGAAACTCAATACACACACAGTATAACTTCATTGCTGTCTTCCTCCACTTCCACCCCGAATGGCGCGGCGATATGCAGCCATACATCGACGAGTTGGTAAGTGCGCGGTTTGACAGAACTATTCAGAGGAACAAGGAACAGTTCACGTGGCTACCGCGTAAAGCGGATTTAGTACGGCACGAGAATGAATTATTCGACACAGGTCAGTGGAAAAAATTTATAATTTCTTATTTGTTGTCGAACACGTACTGCAGGTCGCAAGACGTATGTGCCTGGGTGAAGGATCCCCACCAAATGCTCGGCTACGAGAATTACTTGGTCAGACACCAAACCCATGTCGAATTCATTCGCAATAAGTACAAGACAGTAAAAACCTACGGTCCAAAAAAATGTACGATCAACGACAAACGTTTCAGAGATGCAGTCGACAAACTTGCTTCGAACGAAAGAATTGCATTTTACACTAACGAGGTACAAGCAGCAACTTACAAGCGAATCGGAGAGGGAGGTCATTTTAAAGTATGCGTCCTTGACGTTTGTGAGTCTGGAGAGAGTGTCCTAAGTAGATTAAGTTATATGAGTAAAAGTAGGGGGACCAATTTTGAGACTATGGTCCTCAATTATAATTTACAAATATGAATTGAAAAAAATATTACGTATAATAAAAAACATGCCAAGAAGAAGAACAAACAATGCAATTGAATTGGACGAGCCAGAAGATCTGATCGGATCGGCTAAAGTCGTGCTCTCCATAAAACCACACCCTTGCCTCCCACATCTGAGCAAAGAGTTTTACAAACTTAAAGTGGCCTTGGGAGAAAAGTTGGAGTGTGCGATTTGTATGGAACCCATAAACTGTGTACACTGTATTTCCCTTTGGACCTGCGGACACGCGTTCCACGCCAGTTGCACAGAACACTGCACTACTACCCGCTGCCCCCTGTGCAACGTTTAAACAGTGGGCGTAAAAGGGAACTCGCACTGTTCACAAATGCTGCGCCAGATTTTATCCTGTTCGATCTGCTTTTCCCAGGTTTTCGGACCGTTAAGGTGGAAAGGGGCGGGGTCGATACCCACTAACTCCATGAGACGAATCGTCACAAAGCCGTAGCTGATAAAGTTTTTGCGTCCAGGACACACCTGCTGCACCGCAATCTCAAACGGTTCTTGGATCTGAACGAACAGAGTCTTCATTTCCGCTTCCAAGCGTCTGTCGATGCACAGTTGTTTTTTCCCAGTGTAGCGTAAAAGAATAGAGGGAATAGAGTGAAACAAACGACTCATCTTATTCTCCGACAGGGCCTTCCGTATGTGTGCGTAGGTCAATTTTCTGGTGTCCACTCGGTGTTTAGCACACCACTCGTCGATCGTTCTCAACGCTTCTTTTGGGACAGTCGTGAGCTCTTGTGCCTGGATCCGCTTCAAAAAGTCGGAGAAGTGCCCAGTGCGCTTGTACGAGTTGCGGACGACGTGTGGAAGAGAATGAAGGTACCCCAAGGCAACAATGCCACCGAACTGCGTGTACTCCAAAACCCCACAGTTCGTACAAACAGCTCCGTCGTTTTCTTTGTAATACTCTCTGCACCCACAGTGTTGGCAAACGGGGAAGATGGGTTTGGGTCGGAAAACTTGTATCTCTTCGTAGGTCAAATATTCTGCCAGTTCTGTCACGACCTGCTCTGTGCTTTCGATGTACATGCTCTTGAGTAAGAAGGTATTACGTTCTTCGGGCGGTGTTCTTTCGTAGATGCGGTCCAGGAGACCAGATAGGGTGGTGCGGATGTCGCGCATAGAACAATTAGAGTTTTAAAAGTTTTCTCATCGACTTCGGCAACTCAGCACTCACAGACTTGATGTGGACCCGCTCCTGTGGGATATGGGTTGTCGAGTGCAGTCTCTGCACCGACAGACGTGTGTCGCTGAACGACTCTGGTACAGTCACCAACCCTTCTCTGAATTTTTCGATCGTCAGAGGACCGCCGAACAGTTGTAGCACGGACCAGTGTGGAGCTCTTGGAATGAAGACCCTGCAAAACCGAGTACTGTTGTCGACCCAGTTGGCATAGGATGTAAGTAGACCAGGGTCGGCGGCGGGTTTAATACGGTCAGCACCGCTTCGAGCGCAGCTAAAACTGCAGTAAACGCCAGGAGCGAAAGTAAAACCTTCTGGAGTGCGTTTAATCGGCACACCAACAGCCTCGGTAGTGAAGGAGTGGCAACACCAGTAGCAAGCGCCATTATTTTTCATATTGTTCTGCATATTGTTCAAAAAAATGTTGGACTTCGACGGCTACCTCACCACCCACCGCGTGGAAGAAGTACGTGCCATACCACTTGTGGAACAGCGTACACCCCAGTGGTTCAAAGCACGTCAGAGCCGCATAACTGGCTCAATCGTTGACACGATCCTCGGCACAAACCCGTACCAAACGATCCACCAACTCATTTCGGAGAAGGCGGGTGTAAAATCCACCTTCTTTGGGAACGCCGCCACTCGCCACGGAAACAAGTACGAGTCGGTCGCAACTGAAAAATACTGCGAACTCTACGATCGCAAGCACATTGAACTAGGGGTCGTACCACACTCAACGGTCGACTACCTCGCTCACAGCCCAGACGGTATCGCCCTATCGAAAACGTTAAAGCCCGTACTGATCGAAATAAAATGCCCTCTGACACGGAAGATCGAGCCAGGCGTCGTCCCAAAGTACTACTTGCACCAGATCTTGATGGGGCTCGAGGTGTTTGACTTGGACGAAGCCCACTTCATTCAGTTCAAACCGGCAACCACCGCCTCAGAAGAAGAGTTTGACGTCACAATCGTCTACCGTGACCCAAACTGGTTGTCGAAGAACATGAGAACGTTTGAGATGTTCTGGGAAGCGGTCGAAGCCTACAAGAAACACATCCTGCCGATCTTTGAGGAGAGGATGGAAATAAAATAGGTCGTATAAGAAGAATCCAATCGTCCTTAATAAAAAAATCAGTTAAAATAAAATGGACCTCCAGACACTTTTCCCGCTCATTTTCATTGCCTCTCTCACTCTTGCAATGTCCTTCGAACTCCTCGTCAACGAGCTCTTCCCCGACCTACCGGCCCTCCCCGTCGTAAACCTCACCACCGCCGCCAACCGGATCATAAACAATTTCAGGGGTGGCAGAGTCAGAGGTGCAATCGACAAGAAACAAAGACCGGTCAAAAACGCCGAAGAGCACCTCAGAATGTGCGAGAGAAAGCTGACCCAGGCGGAAACCGGCAGAGACTACCCATGGACAATGAGCTACAACAACAAGCCACACATTGCAGTTGTCGAGAAGGTCGACCACCAACAGAACCGCGTCATCTTTCTCATCTTGAAGGTCGAACACTCTTGCTGCGCCTGCACTCACCCAGTCTACACCTTCACGACTGCGCGTCCGATTTGTCTGTGCGCCGGTTGCGGAGAGACAAGTGCGTGGCAGACAAGACGCGTCTCAATGACGCCAAACACGATGAAGAACCGCGGTGCAAAGGTCATCCACCCTTTCGACGCTCCGCCCGGCTACGCCCTTGCAGAGCAACTTGTAAAGTATGTTAATAAACAGTTTTAGAGCTCGCGCAGTGCACGGCGCAAGTCATACTTTACAGCCTTTAACGACTTGTTACAACACTTGACTCTGAGGTCGTCAGCTCTCTTGATGAACACGCGGTCTTGGTCGCTCGGGAGGTAGCCATAGAGCCTGTTTTTGTTGCACTGGTAGATCTTGTCGCGGTTAAGTGTGGTCGGCACCTTTACTGGGTTGTACTCAAGCCACATCAGTAGCAGGTTGAGGCGGGTGTCGTAGTTGACTCCGGGTTGGAAGGGGTCTGCAGGAGTGCGACTGGTCACCATTGTAGAAGATTCGTAGAAGGTTTGTAAAAAAGGCGGGAAAAAATGGCGGGAAATGATAGAAGGTTGTAAAAAATTTGTAGAAAAAGGCGGGAAATGATAGAAGGTTGTAGAAGATTTGTAGAAAAGGCGGGAAAATGGTAGAAATAATCTTCTGGAATCTGACTACAAGATTCCAGAATCTGACTACAAGATTCTGGAATCTGACCACAAGATTCTGGAATCTGACTACAAGATTCTGGAATATTACTACAAGATTCTGGAATCTACGAGATAGAAATCTCCCGCTGGGACCCTAGTAAAAAAGTGAGTTTTAGGTGTGAATAGACTGACTATTCACACCTCTATAGTTTCTATAATAATTTATTAGAAAAAAACAACCACATGTGGTTGTTTTTTTCTAATAAATTATTATAGAAACTATAGA
>Ga0187218_1000224_pt1 | contig 17267 bp, 15 predicted proteins | sample 14SPOviralmetaG_FD_130167 | JGI IMG/M metagenome (GOLD analysis project Ga0187218, IMG submission 130167) | Marine viral communities from the oligotrophic San Pedro Time Series (SPOT) site, San Pedro Channel, CA, USA - 14 SPOT_SRF_2010-08-11... | ecosystem: Environmental > Aquatic > Marine >...
TAGCTTCCCAATGGAATCACCAAAGGGTGCAGTCACACGCACTGAAATGACAGCCATAGAACAGCTAGAGTTGTGGAAGACATACGCCCTACACTGGTGCGAACACAAGCCATCCATCACTGTGTCTGTAAAAGAAGAAGAGTGGATGGAAGTCGGTTCGTGGGTGTATGAAAACTTTGACGTGGCATCCGGTGTGTCCTTCTTGCCATTCAGTGACCACACGTACCAACAGGCACCATACCAAGACATAGAGCCTGATGACTACCTAGAGTGGAAGGAAAGGATGACGTATGTTAACATTGACTGGTCACGCCTTACTGACTTTGAAAAAGAGGACAACACTACAGGATCACGCGAACTGGCATGTACTGCAGGTGTGTGTGAAGTGGTTGACCTCAATGCCGCCTAAAGAAAAGAAACCACTTGTCTGGAAGCGGGGAAAGGATTATCTTATCTACAATCCACCCCGCAAGTCAGAACAGTGGGACGAGTGGCAACGAGTTAAACAGAAACACGAAGAGAAGCAAAACAATGAAAAGTGAAACTATAAATATAAACGACAAAGAACACAAAGTAGAAGACTTTGATGGGGTACAGAAGTATTATGTGCTACACATCGAAGACTTAGACAATCGCATACGCAAACTAAACTTTGAGTTGGATGAAATGCGGGCGGCACGGGAATACTTTGGACAGTCTCTTGCAAATTCTTTACAGGAACAGGCTGATGATTGAAGTCAAGATAACACCTGAACTGATACAACGCGCACGTAAAAAAACTGCCACTGTAGGTAATCTACAGGGCAGCATTACGGGTAGCCTTAGTCATGTGGTGGGTGCTATAGGCGAGATCATTGTAGCCGACGCTATAGGTGCAGACGAATCTAACACCTACGACTACGATTTAGTTAGGGACGGGGAGCGTATAGACGTAAAGACCAAACGCTGCAACACCCGCCCCTTTCCACACTATGACTGTTCGGTGGCTGCACACGGGACCAAACAAGATTGTGACAGTTATGTGTTTGTACGAATCTTGACCGATTCATCACGAGCGTGGATACTAGGTTCTATTCCAAAACAAGACTTTTACACAAAGGCAACTAAACATAGACGCGGTGACGTAGACCCTGCCAACGGCTTTACATTCAAAGCTGATTGCTACAACCTACAAATAAGCGAGTTATCTGATGTCAAAAAAAGCATCTCTATTTAAATTTGAAGCAAACCTTTTGCCCAACGGAAAGGTCGAGTTGCTGTCTGAATCAGTCAAACCAGAAGAGTTTGAAGCAGTGATGAACAAGGGGATGCCGGAGTACGATGGTTCGCACTCAATAGCATCCCTGTTACGTTATCTGCAGTCGTGGTCTAACGAAGCGTTGGAGAAGTCAACTAGGTACGTTTGACTCCGCGTCCCTTGAGGATGTCGGCCTTAGTTACCTTACCATCTCCTGTCAAATCAGGAAACGATTTGCCACCCATTGCCATAGCTGGCATCTTTGGCTTTTGCATCATCTGATTCTGCATCATGTTCTGCTGACCCTGTGTAGCTGTCATCATGCCACCCCCGTAAGCTTTCTTGCGGGGTTTTTTTGTTGCCATGCCACCGTTCATCATTGGCTTTGTTTTTGCAGCACCACCATACATCATGCCTTTGCGCTGCCCGTTAGTGTAGGTCTTCATTAGTCATCCTCCTCGCTCGTAAGCATGTTTAAAAATTGGTCTTGTACATCTTGGGTCGTTCCTTCAGGAATATAGTCAATAATATTCATCCCCAGTCTAGCCATTTCACTCTGTACAAAATCCATAGTAGAACTAGATATAAGGCTCATGTCTCTTTTAGTCATTGACTTTGGGTACTGCATAAGACGAAGCATATAAGGTGCAGCGTCCATATCTGTAGCCGCCATCTTCATTAGGTCAATTCCTGCAGAGGTGGCTATGGCAACGGCTAACTCACCCATTACGTACGGTGTACTAACTTGTCCACGTTTCAAGTTAAAGCCACGACTCATAAACCAATTGACTCCGGGACTTTTAAATATGTTAGTAAGCTGTGGCTTAAATGAAGATATGTCTGACTTTTGAGTTATATTTAGAAATCTTGCTACAGCTTCTAAGGTTTCGACATGCTTTGCGGCTTTCTTTACAGCACCCGCATCCGACGCATCCCCCCTAGAAAACACTTCTATTAAATTGGCTTTAAATGTTTTTCCATTTTTACCTTCAAATAGTGCAACAAGTTCTTGGGGTGAAAAGGCCATTTTTATAGTCTGTTCATCACCAACAAAACCTGTAAGGGGTTTACCTGAAATTGAACCAAAGCCAGCCATCTCTAAAAGGCCGTTAGCTGTCAGATTAGCTATTCCTTCAGATATGACATCCCTAGCATCGTATTCAATACCATCTATTTTTATTAAAAACTTACCGTTATTAAAATTTTCTATTCCCACCATATTTTTTAAAGCTTGTTCTCTAAGAGTACGTAAAGTTCCGGGAGTTCCAGTGTTTACAAACTGCTCTATAAACTTAACTCCGCTTTTGTCTACGTTATAGTAGGCTTTGTTGACTGCTTCTTCTCCTCTAGAAATTATCTTTGATTTTTCTTTTGCGCTGTTTACAACGTCATCAATGACAGCCTCTAAAGCCTTGCGTCCTTCAACAACAGCATTAGCAGCTTTATTGTTTCTAGCTACTTCGTCTATTATGGAATTGTTAGTAAGTAGTATTCGATCCAAATTCACTGGTGAAAAGATTCTAGTATTTCCATCAGGCATTTCCATAGCAAATTTTAAAGCGTTTTGAACTTCGCTTATCAAGTCCAAATCAATAGCCCCAAGTTCTGAACCGGGTAACCTGCCACTTGTCACTTCGTCAACAGTCTTGAGTTGATTTTGCGCTCTTCTTCCCCACACATCGTACACGTATGTTTCAAGCAACGTAGACACAGCTTCTAAAGCTTTCATCTGTACTTCATCAGACGCATCAAAAACGGGTTGCCCATTTCTAGATGATCTTCCAGACAATTCTGACATTATTTTATTAAATTCTTCTTGGAGTTCTATTACGTCAATTAAAGTTCCGTCCCCATCTCTTCTACCAGCAAAAGCCTTATCTATTTTCTTAGACAAACCCTTTAATATTGTAGCAGGTGATACGTTACCTTTGTATGTGCTACTAGATAATTCAGTAGTTACATCGATAGAATCTGTCTTAACTTGATCCCCTATTTTCATATCTGACAAGTCTACTCTATCATTGCCGCTGTCCGTTACTACTCTATTACTCTTTACCCCAGTCTTACTGTTTTGTAGCTTATTTATTGGTCCGTCAATACGTAAACGATCAAACCATTCATTCTTCATTATCGTTTTTGCTTTTTTCCACTGCTTAAAATATTCGGGTACTTGCTTCTCTACAATCTTTTCAATGTCCTTTGAAAAGTTTGTGTAAAGCGCGGCTAATCCTTTATCGCCAACACGATAAGCGTACTCTCTAAAGGCAGATTCTACATCTAACACTTCTCCGGGAAGCGCATTAAACGCCCCTAGTTGCCCCCTGTCCTGATACCACATTGCAATATCAAGAGGAGTAGCCTCTCTGCCTTGCAAGTCTATATAGTAGTCTGTTCCGGGTGTTGAATGCAAAGCTTTTAATTTATTGTAGGTGGTAGGAGTCATGTCTTTAAGAGCGCGATACGCCATTTGATTAAAGGCTTTTCTAGCCCTTTTACCAAGCCCACCACCAAAGAACTTAGAGTCACGAGAAAAGAAATCAGACAGCGCAGTAGTGTTGTCTTGCTTAGAGTCCCTTGCCATTTTAAACATAGTTTTAACCATGTCGGATACATCTACTACGCGCTTTTCATTTTCAGCCATCTTGTCTAGTTCTACAAACCCCCTACGGGCGTATTGTTTTGCATTCTCCCATACAACATCTGTTATGTTTTCAAAAGTACGAACAATTTGATTTGTAGTGCGAAGACTACCGTGCATGTGAGATAAACTTTCTGATCTTTCTGCAAGAAGTTCCAAAGTATCTTTGGCTATTCTGTTTCTTTCCGCAAGTTCTTCTGCTTCAGGATTTATACGCATAGCCATGTCTAATTCTATTTCGTCTAGTTTAGCAATAGTTGAAGAATCCACACCTTCAAATGTGTCTGCAAGCATGATCTTTTTTACTTCTCGTACTTTTTTGCTTGTTTCTTCGCTGTTATCTATTAAGCTTTTTTTAGAATTGCTTAGACCTTCTTGAAGCATTTCTATGTATCTGGTAATTTCTGCTCTATTGTCAGGATCAGTTATACCCTCTAAAGTTTTTTTCCAATCACTAATGGCACGATTTCCGCGAAGTATGGTATCGTCGTGAAGTGCTTGCATGGCTACTGTCTCGTTAATGCTATCCAGACTAGCAATTTTTCCCATGCGAATTTTTCCGTTAGCCATTTTAGCTGCTGCATCCATCCAGCCTAATCCACTCATTGTGGCTACTGATATCTTTAGTTGTTCTTCAGCTTTAACTCGTTCTTCACTACCTTCGGGATACATGTTTAGAATTTTTTTCCTAAGATCACTTAGTTCCTGCATGTAATCGGCTACAAGTTTACGAGAAGCTGGGTCAAGTTGATTAGATAATTTTCTAATCCAGTTTAAAGATCGGATATTATCTGCAGTTACTTTCATGCCGCTAGACCGCAACGCTTGAGCGTACTTAGTAACATCTTCATCTGAAAGTAAACCCACCACACTCTTGCCTGTCCTTTCTGAAAAGGTTGCAAGGTCTATCATGTGTTCTATACCCATAAGCATTTGATTGCCTACATCGCCAGAAACTAAATTAGTTTTATAAGCAAGCCACCCCACACTTTTAAACACGCCCTTGCCCACAGTTAGATACGCAATACTTCCCATTGCTTCTGCAGTAAGTCGATCATCAAACATGTCAGTAAGATATTCACCCGCTTGATACTGGACGTAAGCCAGCGGGACAACTTGCTTGGCTGTAGTTTTTAAAACAGACACGGGAAGATTATGGAAGTATTTTGCTCTTGTGACTTGAAACGAAAGGGACTCTCTTTCCCTAATCATCTGAATAAGTTCGGGGTCGCTGGAAGGAACATCCCGACTCTTTATTGCTATGTCATCATCTAGTTCGTTTACACGGGATTGTAATCGAGCGAATCCTTCACGGGCGTGTTCATCCTCTATGGCAAACACAAGGTCTTCTTCCCTTTGCGAACGAATTGTACTTCTAAAGTTTTTGTCCGATCTTAAAGCCCAATATGCAGCTATATCATCCATACCACTTATGTGATCTGCTGCTGGTCCCTTTGCTTTACGGACTTTTGCAAGGTCATCTCTAAGCATATCCAAAGAAGCTTTAGCTCGTTTTGCTTTTGCCGCAACAGTAGGGCCTACAATTGTAGCAGCTTCTGTAAGAGAAAGAAGAAACCTTTCATCTTCGGATACAGTTAGAGTAACATCCGACATTAATTTAAAAATGTCTTCTTCGCCTAAGAAATCCCGTCTAACTGGTTCATTTGTTTTAGGATCGTTGATAGTTGTTAGTGCATCAAAGGCGTCTTGATCTAAGACCACCCCGCCAATTTTTTCGCCGGAATCTAGCTTATCTTTTAGTTTATCATAAAAGTAATCGTTGTACACTCTGGTGACTGTTTTAATTCCCAACGTGTCCGCGATTAAAGCATCCCAACTTTGTTTAAATGCTTTTCTTTCTGGTTCAGTGTACTTCCATGAATCCCTTAGTGTGATTCCTTTTTCTGGAAAACCCACTACACTACTAAAAGGTACTTGAGTTGCCATGTTAATTGTACCATACGCTAAGACTGAACCAACTCCGTTTATAGCATTTAAAGTTAATTCAGGAAGGTACAATGCCGCACCCCTAATAAGACCTTCATTAGTACGCTCTACTGCTAAATCCCAAAATTCCCCTGTAGATATATTTTGAACTACCAAGTCTTCTAGTATAGTTTCTTGTATTTCGTCAAAACCCTTTTTTGAAAACTTTCCTTTTACAGAATTTAAAACAACAGACTGTCCAGTAAATTGTTTTTCAGCCTCTGTCATTGCCTCCGGGTTTTTTTTCAATTCAGGAGTAGGTGCAAATTCACCAGTGGGTCCTTCAAACTTTAGGTCAACCTTTGGTTCTGTCTGTTTGTCTATCCTGCGTGACTCATAAAATCTTTGCGCTCTATCTAATCCGTCTTGGGCTATTTGTACAACGTTTGAAGCATACCCATCTGGATTTTCTACAATACTTAAAAACCTGTCAAGTTCTGGTTTTGAAACTTCATCTATTTGTCCATCACGAATACGTTGAAAAAACGTTGGTTGGTCTAGGGGTTTATCCGCAATACCTTTAGCTACTTCAGCTTCTTGTTCTACCTTTTTTTCTATAGGGGTAGTTTGTTCTACATCCAAAATTCCTGCTTCACCCAAAGCTTCTCCTACAGCAGAAGTAACGTTTGTAGGATCAGTTAGTTTCCTAAAGCGTTCGTAGTTTTGTGGATAAACAAAAACACCCTTGTCTTTTCCCATGTTAAAATCATCTTCTACGGACAAACGCTTGGGGTTAGCCGTGACAACTTCAGATTTGGGACTTTCAACAGGATTAGTTTTTACGTCCGTAACAACATTCGCTGCATCGTCTTGCTCATCTATGACTTGCTGTTGTATTTGGGATACAGCCATTCCTACGCTCCTTGTTCTTTTTTAGGAATTGTATTGGGGTCTACGTCGGTTAAAGGGGTAACAAAATTATCAAGTGAATACACCTTACCGTTTCGTGGATCAAAAAACATTGTATCTGGATCAAACGGTACTAATGTCGCTTCTCCTGTTTGCATCTTATTAAACGCACTTCCACTGGTATTAATGTCCGCCATTTCACCCAGACGTACAAGAGTGTAGTTACCCTTAATCTGTTTCTTTTGGCCTACATTAAGATTACCTGATGTATTGCCAACTTCAACTATTTGAGCGTATCTTTTTTGCAGTATTTCAAAATCATTAATTGTTGTATCTAATCTAGCAGCAGCAACTTCAGGAGCGTCCCAGTCTTTTCCTAAACGTATTAGCTGGGCCTCAATATCTTGGTTAGACAAGCGACCAGATGGGTCTGCAGCACGAGCCATCTGAAAGGCAAGTGCAATACGAGTAGCTTCAAATTTAGCGTATTTTATTGCGCGTTCTACACTACCATCTTTTCCTTGCCTTCCCCGTTCGTAAGCGGCGGCTACTGAAAAGTCCAGTTCGCTTACAAAACTTTCAGTCATGTATTTGTATGGTCTACCTGTGTCGGGGTTAATTTTATTTTTATTTTGTTCTGCAAGATCATCGCTAACAAGTGAATCAACTCTAAAGTCGCTTACAAGGATTGTTCCTGTATTAGCACCCCCCGCCCATTTTTCTTCATCATTAACATTCACAAGACTTTGAAAAGTAGCCCTTGCAGAAGCAATCATTCCAAACAATCCGTTTATAGCTGCTGGACCATCCATGTTATTTAGTTGCCATTGAAGACCCCTAAGACCAGAACCGCCTTCTCCTTCTTTTCCTAAAACTACATCAAAGTTGTTTTGTTGTTCTACTAGCTTGTTAAAGTCTTTTTCCGTAGCACTAGAACCAAACAAAATTTGTGCAGAGTATAACTTTCCGCTAATCTGTGTATCAATAAATCTAGCGTTTTGTTTTGTGGGATTAAAGTTGGCAATTGGTGCAAATGCACCCAAAATAAGTGCCGCTACAGTTTTGTTTCCACCTGAAAGTTGATTGACTCTGAATAGTACCTCTGTTGCATCGTTTTTATCCATCAAGTTAAAGTTTGGAGTTTGACTATCAAGATTTAACTCTGTGTTGTTTTCACGGTACTCTTTTGCAAGCTGTGCTGCACCATCTAAAACTTGTTGTTTATCAGCGTAGGTAAACCCAGTAATACCAGTGTAATCATCCCAAAACTTAGCAAAATTTTGTGCGTTTTTATATCCAAAATTATCAGCAATTTCCCGAACAGCTTGTCCTATTTCTGCGTCACCAAAGTCAACTAAGAACTTATTATCTAGATTAAAAACTATAGCCCCCGTGTTATCGTCTTGTGGGTCTGATCCAGAAGCATCATTAGTTGATACGCCGTTTGTAATTCGCTTCGTATATATCTCGTTAAACGGATCAAACATTTTAAATTGTTTATCCAAAGGAATTTCATAATCCTGCCCTGCTAATTTAGCAGTTTCATACTCGTTACTTAGAAAGTGTTTGTGGCTAGATACTACACGATGTAAGGCTTTAAGTTCATCGTCAGATGCAGCCGTTAACTTTGCCCGTCCTTCGGCTGTGTTAAAAACGTTTGCCATGCTGGTTAACGCAGAAAAACTGTCGTCTTTTCCAAACTTTTTAATATCTACATCAAACCCAAAACCAGCCAACGTACTTTCATACCCCGAACTACCCCCCTGCAACTGACTAAGCACACCACTAAAATCTATGTCAAGGTCTTCACCCTGTTGACCAAACAAGTTAATACGTTCTTGGTCATCTAGTTGCTTGTTTGCATTTTGAATCATGCTACCAAGAAGCTTGGCATTACTTGCACTAAAGTCTTTGCCGGGATTGAGTGAAGCGTTCATAAGTATTTGTTGATACTTATCAACTTTGTCACGTTCACCTTGACGACGTGCTTTTTCGTTGTTAATGTTTTGCGTAAACCCTTGAACAAGACCTGTAGCTAGTGCTGCACCAATACCCATCTGTTACTTCTCCTCTTGTGCTTTCATGTTCATAAAGTTATCTTCTGTAGGGGGACGTGTTGCGTTGCCCTGACGAATACCCTTAGTCATAGTGTCTGCTACGTATGCAAACATGGCAGGGTTGTTTTCTTCCATCATTCTAAAGAACGTCTGATCGTCCATCTCATCTTCCGTCAAAGCATCGTCGTTTTCAAAGAAGCGGTATGGTACGTCGCTTTCTTCGGCAGCGTTAGCTATGTACATGGCTAGTGGACCTTTGATAAGCAATCCTACATCCGGCATAAACTTACCGTCTTGGAACGCTTGGAAAAGGTAGCCCTCTACCAACGCTTCTACGGATGCACCTACCATAAGTAGCTTCATCATTTCTTCGCGGGTTTGACGCACCTCAAGTGAATCTATAGCAGAAGACAGTGCGGCTTCTGGGTTGACTACTTGTGCAGGTTTTCCCCACGCCCACTGTTCGTTGTCTATAGTTAAGCTATGCCCCGGCGGTGCAACAGCAAGGGAGTCTTTTGCTTCGATGCTTCCCGGTACAGGGATCATATCTTCTTCCATATCGTTACACCTCTGTCATTTTTGTTACGGGCTGTCCACCCTTTGCTGTTAAATCTACAGAACCGTACTTTGAAAAGAAATCTATAACTTGCGGATTTCTGGAGTTTTGATATAGATTAGTCATTGCGCTTTCTAAGCGAGGGTCAGACTGTGCGACTCGTTGTATGGGGTTCATTGGTGGTGCTTGTCCTGATCCTTTTGATCCCAATCCCATTTGACCAAGCGTTCTTGATCTCAAGGCAGGTGCGGATGCAAACATGCGTCCGCTTTTCTTAGAACCAGAAGCTTGAAGAAAAGAGTCAGCAAATTTTTGGGCTGTAACCGCACCCGGAGTTCCGCCAGCGTACGCGGCACCTGCTACAATTGCTAAAGGTAATATTGATTTAAGTAAGTTCATTGTTTTTCCTAAGTACTGCTATCGCCGCTATCGTCGCTTTTGCTGCTACCCATCCACGTAGCTATCCAGTTTCCTATGCCCAATGCCAGATTATCTTTTTGTTGTTGATTGTACAGGGACTTTGTATTAGCAAACTCCATAGCCATGATGCCTACTTCGTGCTGACGTTGCATATATGATTCTGTCTTTTGAAAGTTCCACGCAGCGTTGTCGCGGTACTTTTGCCACAGATTGTTCAAAGCATTTTGGCTAGAGTTGTAAGCGTTGGCTACGTTGATACGGTTTGTTTCGTTTTGTACAGCCGTGCTAGCAGTGTTGACTTGTCTGCGCCACTGTACGTTTGACTGATCTACTGCAAATTGCATGTTGGCGTTAAACTTTTCACGGTTGTCACGCATAGCGGTGTTGAACTGGGCTTGTGCGTTAACTTCTCCTGCGTTAAACTGTGCGGTGGCTGCAATACGGTTTTTGTTTGCAGTGTCCACCTGTGATCCTAAGTTGGCAAAGAACTCTTCTACTTGTATTTCGTTCTTTGCGTTGAATTGCTTGCGGGCGTTGTCCTCTGCTGCATCTTTGAACAAAGCCTGTGTCAAAGCGTTGTATGTTAGTGTGTTGCCTTGTTGTCTGGCATCAAGGTTCTTTGTTTCAGTAGCCAACAGGTTTTGTGCGTTGGTGACTGCACCTTGCAAACGGGCAGACAGATTGGCTTTGTCCATAGCAGCGAACGTTGCCGCGTTAGTCAAAGCAGTCTGCTGTTGGTTGTTTAGATTTTGTAATTGTATGGTTGCGTATTTGTTTGCGTCTTGGCTTGCAATGACTACACCGGATTCCATGACTGCTTGGGTCATTGCCGCTGCAGCCATTGAACTTGCACCCAGTCCCCGCGCTTGCATGACTCCGGCTACTTTGCGAACAGCAGGTGCTGCCCACGCTGGCATAGGCTTGCCTTCTTCTATGCTTCCCAGTAGCTGACCTAACTGGTACTGTGTTGTGGCTTTTTCGTCTAACTCTTGGGTAGCAGCCGTAGCAACAGCACCCGTAGACACAGTGCCTTGAACACCTGTCATGTCTATCTGTGGGGTAGTACCAATTTGACTGGTTGTTGCCGTGCCTACGCTGGGAGCAATTGTTGTCGTGGCATCTATCTGTCCCAAAGATGGGGACGATGGCGTGGGCTTGACAGCCTCTAGCCCTGTTATACCTGCTGTAGTTGTTGTGGCTTGGGGAGAAGTGCCGCTTATTTGCGCGAGTCCTGCATCTTGCATTTCTCCTGTTTGTACGGTTGGTAACACGGCTTCAAGCTGGGGTATGCCTGTTGATTCACCCGCTGCTACTTCACCCACTTGTGAAAGTAGCTGGGCATCACTAGAAATTTTATTTTTAGTATCTGCTAGAAGACCTGTCATATCAATTCATTCCCATAAATACTGTAACTACCATAGCCACTACCATTACTGTGCTACCCATTATCATTGCTTCCAGACGCCACATGCGCTTATCTAACGCTTCTAGCTTCTCTTGCACAGAGGCATACCTGATAGCGCACTCTTTTTCGTGCGCCTCAAGTTCCATCTGTGTTTTCATTGCGGGTTCCATTGTCATTTTCATTTAACCTAAAGTTATCTCCATCTAGGGCCTTCAAACCATGCAACTAAAGATTTTCTTATTCCCTTAGTAACTGGTGTAACTTTATGTAAAAGATAGCTAGGAAATATTAATATAGTTCCTTTAGCCCTTGATTGGGTTGACGGATTTTCTACTTCAGTAAAAGAAAAGTCACCACCCTCGTATTCATCTGGACTAGAAAGCTGTACTGTTACTGATAACTTTCTATCAAATGCTTTGTCTGATTCCCAGTTTATATCGTGGTGTAATCCGTAGTGACCTTTTTCGGAAGCATGATACTCCGTGTATTGCACATCAGCTACTTTACAGACATCTACATTAAAAGCATTTCTATTAGCTTGTTGTACATAATACCAAAGTGTATCTAAAACAAAGTTATTGCCTGTTAGCCATTTAATGTTAGAACGGCGAATATCTGGTATATTCTGTGACCCAGCAAAAACACTAGCCTTTTGTTGATTTACAGATTCTGCTTGCTTTTCTATCTTTTCAAGAATTTCATTAGAAATTCCGGCACTCCACATCTGCCATGTATTTCGCATTTTACATTACCTTTGATAAGTGATTATATAGTAGGCCAAGTAACACTTGCCCATATATACTTACCATTATCTGCGTCCCAAGTTAAGTAGCAATTTGGATAATTTGCAGGTAAATCCCGTAATGCTGTTCTATACGCTAATTGCTCAGAAGTTGATGTGCGGTCAGGTAATACCATCCAGTCAGAATCTACGAGTAATGCGTCACGTTCTTTTCTAAGTTGTGCCATTGCATCTGAACCAGTAATATTTGCTGGTGGTGTGTAATCACCAATAGTACCAAAATCACCAGCCACTGCTTTATTATAAATTTCTACGCCATATGACATGCTATCCAAAGGGTTAGCTGAAAAAGGAACATACTCTTCAGCTAAATGACTAAAGTTGACTTCAATGTTAATAATATTTTTAGCAGCATTTCCCCACTCTGGATTTCTTGCATTTGTATATGTAATATTCATTAGCTTACCCTCTGCCAGCATGTAATTTCATCTGATTTACCACCTGATTGAGACATGCCGTGACATCTCCACGTTCCTGTGCCAATAGATTGTTGATAACCACCATCCACATTACTGTAGGAAATACTTGTACCTGCTCTATTAGTTCCTGCGGCAGTAGTAGTATTATTAATCCAACCCATAACAGTTGAACCTACCGCGCTTACTGAACTTGGATTTGGGCCTTCAGGACCCGTTGGTCCCGTAGGTCCTGTTCCACCTGTAGGTCCAGTTGGTCCCGTAGGCCCGGCTGGTCCGGCTGGTCCGGCACTTCCTGCTGGTCCAGTTGGTCCGGCAGAGCCATCGCTACCGTCGTCACCAGCGGCTCCGGCTGGTCCAGTTGGTCCGGCAGAGCCAGCAGGTCCTGTTGGTCCCGTTGGGCCTGTTGGTCCTGCCAGTGAAGCATTGGCTATAGTTTGCTTTTCCCATCTGCTTGCAGTTACATCATATACAGCTATCAGGTCACTAGAAGCAGCATCTGTATCTGTAGGAAACGCAGTAAGAGTGTTACCAATAAACGCATCTAGTGCAGTACCATCTACTGTAATTGCATCAGCTTCAAGAGTACCATCAAAGTCTCCATCTACTGCGTCTATATTACCTTTAAATATCGTAGCACTAACTGTCCCTGTACTTGGGTTGTATGCCAAGTTGCCATCCATCTCCAAGCCAACATTTCCTGTGCTTGACGTAGCCCCCTCTACAAAAGTAATAAGATTTTCTTCATTTGTACTTTCATTATCAGTGACTAGAACGTGGGCAGAATTTGTTGCATCTGTAACTGTTGTTCCTGCAATAACTGTGGCTAATGCCGTACCGCCAACAGTAATAGCATCTGCCTCTAAAGTACCATCAAAGTCTCCGTCTACTGCATCTATGTTACCCTTGAATACTGTAGCACTAACTGTTCCCGTACTTGGATTGTAACTGAAATTACCATCCATTTCTAGTCCGACATTACCTGTGCTAGAAGTAGCATCCTCTACAAAAGCAATAAGGTTTTCTTCGTCAGTGCTTTCATTATCGGTTACTAATACGTGGGCAGAGTTAGTTGCGTCAGTAACGGTCACACCCGCAATAACAGTATTCAGTGCTGTGCCATTAACGGTAATAGCATCGGCTTCAAGTGTGCCATCTATGTCTGCGTCACCTGATACGTCAAGCGAACCTGCGTCTAACTCCCCTGTTAAGGTAATGTTACGGAAGCTGGCTACATCTTTGTTGGCATCTGCTGTAACTACTTTACTAGCTACAACTGTGCCTACAGCAGCACCCGTGTCGCTGTAGTTAAGTTCGGCGGCTGTAGATGTGACATTTGTACCCCCTATGTCTAGTGTAGTCATAGAAACTTCACCAGCTACAGTCAGTAAGCCACTAGCAACAGTCATTAGGTCTGTATCGTCTGTGTGACCAATTGTTGTGCCGTTGATAAGTACATCGTCAATGTCGAGGGAGCCACCAGAGATAAGCCCTGTAGTTGTAATGGTGGATGAGCCTGTATCAATTGTACCAAAGCCAGATGTAATCGAACCAGAGTCAAGTGCGCCAACCGTAGTGGCAGCAGTCGTAACTAGGTTAGGCATTGCTGTAATTTCGTCATCAAAATAGGCAGCAAGGTCAGTGACCGCCACCTGTTTCATAGTTCCAGCATCGTTGAATACAACACGGTCAGCATCTGCCACAGTCGTAGCGGATGCGGATGTGTCACCATCCATAATGTTTATTTCGGTTGTGGTGACTGTTGCACCATCAAGTATTTCTAGTTCTGCTTCAGAGATGCCAGCACCACCGATTGTCAGTGTACCTGATATGTCTACATTACCATTCATGTCAATGGTAGTAGCAGCAATTTGTATTTCAGAGTCAGCAACTAAATCAAGCTGTCCGTCTGTACTTGAGTGGATATAGATAGCTGTATCGCGGAACTGCAACTTTTCTGTGGTGGCAATAAGTATGTCATCTGAAAACTCAAAGTAGTCTTCGTCTTCCATCCATTTAAGTACACCGTCGTTTGACTCACCATCAAATGTGATTGTAATGTCTGTGCCAGCCGTAGCTGCACCAAACGTGAGTGTGTTGCCTAGCAACTTGGTAATAGGGCCACCCTCTGCGGTAGTCCCGTCGTGTGTGTGTCCTGTGCTGGCAACAAAAGCGGCTAATAACTGATTAAACTCGTCATTAGTATGTGCTGCAGTAATGGTATCGCCATCAGTGTAGGACGATTGGCGTGTGTAAGTAGCACCCATCTAACGTCTTGCTCCTGTTTGAAATTCTAGTTGGAACCCTTTTAAAGAGTATGGGGCGGTAGTTCCCCCGTCGTTTACCCGCAAAGCTACAGCAAATCCTGAACCCTCTACAGATTGTCTAAATAACGGCGTTGACACAGCACCGTAAGTAGGAGTGCCGTACACAGACGTACCGTAGATAGCTACCACATCTTCTGAATCTAAGGGGTAAGCGTCTGGTCTAGGAGCGTCTGCAGATTCGTAGTCGTAACGAAGAAACAGGTCTGCATCTATTGCAGAGTCGGGCTTGTAGTTTACAATAACCCGTTGCATGTGCTTTCGTATGCCCGCATCGCCAAACGTTAAGTCAGGCCCGCGATACTTTCCTAAAACAGCAACACCATCAAAATCGTTGCCGGACTCTTGGCGGTAGATATATCCCGACTGGTCTGCACCGTGCAAAACAATTACGTTTCCATCGTCCACAAAAGTGTCAGTACAGGCAGGTTTGATGCCACGCATTTCTGCAAACTCAAACTTTTGACCCTTCATTACACAGATGACGCCTTTAGTAATTGTCTCGTTTGTGTTTGCTTTACTAAAAAATATACGATACTGCGTTTTATCGGGTATTACCAAGCTTTCAAAGCTTGCAGAGTCTGCAATGTTTTGATTAAAAAGAGACTGCACATTAGCACTTATAGTACCCAACTCCACGTCACCAATTCTTGCCGTACCTGCAACTGTCCGCAACCCATCAGGGCCAAGAAAAATAAGGTCACCAGCAAATTCTTGTATTGTAAAGCCATTTAGACATCCGATGTTTCTTGTAACAGGGACAACGGCAAAGTCACTAAGGCTACTGCCCCCCAGTTTAAATATTCTGTTCTCGCAAAAGATAAACAAATTATCACGAAAGACCTTTAGCCCCGTGATGTTGTCATCGACTTTGATGCTACCTGCACCACTACCGCTAGAAAATGCGTCTTCGTCAAACGGCTGACTAAACACCACTTCTTGTGGAGATGTAGAATTGCCAGCGTAGAACATGTGATTCTTAAATGCTGCTACGAACTTAGAACCTGCTATACTGCTTTCGCTTATGTCTGTGGCAGAGAACGAACTGTTAAACACAGTAGGAGCATTAGTCTGGTCAACTACAATTAGCTTTTCGTTACCGTCAAAGTTAAAGCGTTCAAAGTTGTATTTCTTTGCGTTGGTTCTACCGCTGTCGATGCTTGTCCAGCTAGACCCGCCCGGAGTGGCTTGAAATATGCTGGTGCCTCGTGCTGCAACAACCTTGTCGGCAAACGATGCTACCATAAGGATTGTTTCTGATGCACTGGATGTGTGCGTTACAGCAGCAGTCACGTACTTAGAAAAACCTTTGATGCGTTTGTAACCGCCTTCTACGTCAGGCTCAAAGTTTTCTAACTCAAGTGCTTCACCCGGCTGCATCATAAAGGTAGAACGATTCTTTACTAGACCGCCCTCGCAGTTAAACGCTACTGGTTGTGCTTGAGAAAGGTCAGCCAATTACACAGCCCTCATGTAGTTCTTGCGGTTTAGTAATTCGACACGCATACGTTTAATTCCATCGTCGTACTCTTTTAAAGAAAACTGTGCAGACTGCACGTCAGACCTAAATATGTGAGTGTAATACTTTGCACGGGAATTAATTACTGGCTCAAAACGTGTGGGTATGATTGATGTGTCTGTTGCACCAGATAAATCAGTGTGGGATACGTAGTAATCAAACTCTAAAGTTCGATTGCTTGTATTAGGAATAGGTGTCAAACCAATTTCATTGTTGTATGTAGTGTAAACGTACTCTGGGTCAGCAAACTTGTCGGTGTCGGGCCGGGAGTCTCGTTCACGAAACGACTCGTTGTATTCTTCGTACGACAGATACTTGAGAGGTATAGATGCTACATCTTCGCTAAGTTCAACCAACTTAACAAACGCCGCACTACCAGCAGCTTCGGTAAAGCTTACGTAGTGTGTGGTGGCTGTAGCTGTAAACGTAGTTTCGCTAAGAAGCACTTCGTTGCCGCTAGATATAGTAAGAGTAGACGACTTAGTTTGTGAACCACCAGAACTTGTTCCTACTTCTAAGGTCAGGGTAGCACCACTGGTCTGTGTAATGATAACATACGAACGACCTACAATAAGGTCGCTTACTTCTTGGGATGCCTCTGCGCTGGTAAGCAGCAAGGTATTACCAAACTTAGAACTTGCGGCAGGGCTACCCGATACAGTAGTCCAGTTAGTTATACTCGCTGTTCCTGCAATCTCAAAGTTACCATTAGTAATGTAGTCTTTTGGCTTTAAGAACATGTTGTCGTAGTCTACGTACTTTAAAGTAGAAGCTATACTTGCGTGACTGTATAGCTGCTTACCCGCAATCACGTCTACTGAACCTTCTGCACGAGTAAAAGGCCAATTCATTTCGGAATTAAGGATGTCTGTAATTGAACGATTAATGTAATCTTTCACAACAGTCTGTACACCACGCGAAGAACCAAAGTTAGAACTGGTAAGTTCCACCTCGTTAAAGTCCCGAAGAACGTTGTTCGTCAATGTCAAATACGTACTAGCCATTGTGGTCATTCCAATCTAAAACAGTACGATGCAACTTCCAGAACCAGTCGCCTA
>Ga0187218_1000228_pt1 | contig 17202 bp, 16 predicted proteins | sample 14SPOviralmetaG_FD_130167 | JGI IMG/M metagenome (GOLD analysis project Ga0187218, IMG submission 130167) | Marine viral communities from the oligotrophic San Pedro Time Series (SPOT) site, San Pedro Channel, CA, USA - 14 SPOT_SRF_2010-08-11... | ecosystem: Environmental > Aquatic > Marine >...
TCAAGTGAAGAGTCACCCGCTACGTTACCTGCAGCTGGATCAATTCCGCTAAGACCTGAAGGATTGCTGTTTTCAGTTACAGATGAGTCACCTGCGTGACCTGTAAGAGCTTCGTTGTAAAGTGCTTCAGTTGAAGATGTTGCACCTGCACCGTAACGTGATTTCATTGCAAAGATAAGTCCTGTTGGACCAGTCATTGGCTGAACACCACATACGTCATATGCCATCATGTTAGGCATTGCACGTCGTACAAGTGAGATTAGAACTGGGTTCCAGTTAGCTGCAGATGATACTGCGTTGCCTGGTCCAGCTTCGTTTAGCATTCCAGCTTGCTCATTTTGTGAAGCAAACTCTTTTTCTTGGTTTTCAAGAACAACGGCAGTAACTGCACGTTTGTGTGAGTCCTTGATTTCAGTACCTTCATTCAGTACCGGAGCCCATTTCTGGGTTAGTTTATCGTAAGTTTCCATCTTTTGGAACTCCCTTAATAAGTTGGTTTACGTAGTGCTGTTAGGTAAGCAGCCATTGGAGCGGATACATCTCCGTCTTCATGTGCTACATCTTCAGCAATGTCTTCTGCAGTGTCTTTAGCTGGTTTTTTGAAATATGCTTCTTTGATAGTAGCAACTTTTTCAGCGAAAACTTCTTCACTTACAAAGTCTACATCTTCAGAAAGCTTAACTAGCTTTTCTACTTGAGTTTCAGCGAGGCCAGCAGCAGCTTCACGAATAATTTCGTAACGCTTATAGCTTTCTAGTTCCTCACGGATAGCGATGATGTCTGCTGTCTGTTCGTCCAATTTAGAGGCTTGCTCTGCATTAGCTTCTGACAACTCGTCAACTAGGTCAACTTTGGATTCTGGAACAGTAATATAAGACTCTGTAAATAGTGTCTGCAATTTGTCCATAAACTCTTCTGCGATTTCAGTGCGTAGACCGGACTGAATTGCAACTTCGTTTTCTTTCATCCAATTTTCAACTACGTAGTTCAGATAACCGTCAACCTTCTCAACCATTTCGGCTTTGAATGTGTCAACTTCTTCTGAGAGTTGAGCTGAATAATTTTCCTCGATGCGACTAACTTCTTCTGCTACTTTCGATGAGATTGCAGCTTCAAATATAATCGCGGCTTTGCCTTTGAATCCTTCAGACAATGTAGCTTCTTCTCCGATCAGGGCTTCCAGATCGTCGTTAAAGTCATTGGCTTCTGCTTGCGGTGCGGGCGCTTTTGTAGCGGCAGGTTTGATGGATTTTTCGCCATCAGACTTATCGCCTTTACGCTTCGCTGCTGTTTTACCAGCATTTTCTGCTTTATCTACAGATGCAATGGAGTCAGCTTCGGCATTTTTAGGATCGTGAGCTTCTTCAAACGTATTCTCGTCATCATTGAGCTCAATTTCCTGGTCCTGTACTTGATCAGTCATAATTGACTCTCCTATTTTGTTTTCAGTAACGAGAGGAAATTTTTGAATTCACGTACCTGCGTCTCATAAAGATCAGCACGAGGGGCTTTCTTAATTTCAGTCTCTATTCTTTCAATTTCTTGGGCTTCGATAATACCGTTATTCCATATCCATTCTACACCTTCCATTATTCCATTAACGAAAGCATTAGGTGCTGATGGATCCTGTACGATGTCAATCGTATTTAATTTAAAATCGTCTTTGACATACATAGCGTTATTTCTTTGCTCAAGACTTCCCATACCACGAGTTGATACACCTAATTGAACACCACCCTCAAGAAGACCTGAAACGATCATTCCCATTGGAGTACTCAAAATACGTGCCTTACCCATCACATTCTTACCGTCCATTTTTAGTTCGGTAATACGATGGGATACCTTATCAAGATTAATCGTTGGACCGTCAGGATGGTTTAATTCACCAACTGCTCGTCCTTGATTAACTTGTTGTTCGACATATTCATTCACTGCGCCTGTTAATACTGGCAGTGGATATATGCGACCATTTCTATTCTTTCCGTCTGCCTGGGCAAAAACACCTTCGATGACATGTGACTTAGTACCGTCTTCTGCTTTTTCGACAATGCATTGCACATCGTTTTCTGTGAATTCAGTAATTAGTTTCATCGTTTTTTCCTCCCAGCCATTTTTACAAATTGCGTCATGGCTTTTTTTGCATCATTCATATTTCGAAACTCATCGAATTTTTCCATATCAATGTATGCGATAAACCGGCCTTTTTCCTTATGAATCATAAGATCATATCCTGCAACCTTTTGGTCGAAGACATGCTCTCCCGGGGGCATCCCCTTTTTTCTTTTTTCTCTTAACATAGAAAAACTAATCATAAGTGCAACCTTTTAGTACCATGTGTTATTTATAACACTTTGAGTTTAGAGTTTAAATTAATTTTCGTCTTCTTCATCGTCAATTAATTCATCAACAGCTGCTTCAATATCTTCATCTGTGATTTCATCATCTAATACTGCATCTTCAGCACCATCTTCTATTTCGGCTTCTTCGCCGGCTTCGGCTTCCGGGGCTTCATCGGTTTCTTCGGCTTCATCGGCTTCTCCCGTGGCATCTAAGTCGTCAAGTGTAATAGTCTGTGCTATACCGACTTTTTCTTGTTCGAGTGCATTGTGCAACCGATCGTTAATTTGATCGTTAAAAATTGCATTTGCTTTTTCATAGTTCGCCTGGGCGATATGATCAAGCATATTCATTACATCTGCATTTGCTTGATCTGCGGGTTCTGCTACTGCTACATCATCTGTCATAATTTACTCCTCATCACTGACACGATTATCTTTTTGATCTGGTTCATCAGGTTCTTCCTTATCTGCTTGATCTTCAACTTGTTTGATCTGATCATCATCAAATTTAAGAACATTTTTCATTACCCATTCTTTTGAGAAGTAATCACCAACATACTGTTGTACTTGATCAAGTGATTGCAATTTCTCACGAAGTAGTTCTGCTTCTTTCAATTCTGTAAAGTGGTTATCCCTTACAAAGTCAAACATAATTTGGTTTGAAAGATCAGCCCAATCTTCTTCGGCAATAATACCTTTTAGGATTAACTGACGTTTTAACATTTCTCGGAACATCATTGAGAAACGCTTTCGAAGTCTATCAATAAACTTCTGGAATTTTAATTCATCACGAGAAATTTCGGTTGATCTACCAAGACTAAACTGAGCTTCTTGTTCTAACCTATTGATAGGAACGTTTAAAGATCTATATAGTCTTTTTTGGAAGTAAACAATATCATCAATCTGTCCAAGATTTTCACCACCTGGTAGAGTGCTAATCTCTGTCCCCTTGCCGCCTTCACGACGTGGTAGCCAGAAATCTTCAAGCATTGACATATGTTTACGATCATCTTTGATTTCACCCGTTGCTGCATCATATACTAATTTGTTCCGATAGCGAGTCATGATTCCTTTCATGTACTCTTCGGATTTACCTTTAGGCATATTGCCAACATCAATATAGAATATACGACGTTCAGGCGCACGTGCAAGCCTGTAGATAACCAATGAATCTTCCATCATTCGTAGCTGATTGATTGGTTTAAGTGCTTTGTGCAGGTATGAAACAACATGCTTTTGAGAAGAATCAAGGAGTCCCGACGTTGTATAAATGACTGAATCTTTAGTAAGTTTTATACCGCTGTTTTGTTGCCCGGGTTTTTCTTGATATATGAAGTACTCGTTTTGTCCTTCAATTATGCTAGCACCAGTAACAGGATCTTTTTTCTTAATTACTTCTTTAACTTTTCTGAGTTTAGCGGCGTCAATCGGACGGATGTCTTGAACACCTGCTTTTTCATTCTTTTCGTCTACTATTAAGTGGTAGGCTTTCCTACCGTCAACATACCATGATCTAAATATATCGTGGCCAAGATCTGCAAAGTTTAGCATATAAAGAATAGAATCAAATTCTTCTTGCATTGTATTCTTAATTTTCTTAGACAATTCTGTTTTATCTAAGTCTAGCTTAACTGCAATTTCATCACCACCTGAAACTGACTCGTTTGTGATATCTTCAATAGCGGCATCAACTTCTGGATGCAATGCAACTCCACGATACTTTTGTATCAAAGTTGAATTGTCTTTCGACTTATCACCATGAATATCGATATATTGACCGTAATGCGATCCAGAGGCGGTTACATATCCTGCACCGTCTTCGTCCACTTTTGGAACAATGGATCGTAAATTTTTATCTTTGGTTTCTTGTGTTTTGGATCGTCGAATCTCAAAACCAAAAAGCTTTAAACTATTATCGGCCATGCTTTATCCTTATTAGAGGAGACAGGGCGTTTCCGCCCTGCCTTATCTTATGTATACTACTATTAGGAAGTAGTATCTGACTCCCAATATTGTACTTGGAATTCAACAGTGAATCTTTCGATTTCATCATTGGATCCATATGCAAGATCAATTGGTGCTACGTTAGTAGGGAAACAGCCCCTAAAGACATAAGACTTCAATACAGCCTCATCTCTATCTAACTGATCAACCAACAAGTCTGCTTGATAATCAATAGGATTAGTTAGACCAGTGTTTGCTTGGTGAGCATTTACACCGTTCATCCAACGTTCCATTGAATTGCGGACTTTGAAATCAGTATCATTAATAATAGTTGGTGACCATGTGTCAAATGTACGGTCACCTGCAATTTTAAGTTGTCTACCACGGAAAGGTACTGTAACAATACCCATAATTGATCCAGGTAGCTGGGCAGCTTCGCAAAGGAAAGATGTAATTTCTACATCTCCGCCTGCATAAGCTGGGAAGTTAATTGTAGCCTTAAATAGATTCGGTCGTGCACCACCGCCTCGTAATTTGGCTTTAAAGTCGTCTACTGCGAGAACCATTGCTTTATCCTTTCAACCGCTCTATTATACCGTACCGACGACTTCTTCAAAGTCAACACCGGTTCTAACCGCAACAAAATTAAGTGTTACGAAGTTAATTGAACGTGCTGGTTTGATGAAGATCGAACATACGAATTCGTTTCTATCTATAACGGCTGCAGTATTGTTGCTTTCATCAGCGACAACTCGGAAGTCTGTAATACCTCGTCGACCCTGTACTTCCCGTAGGAATGGCTCAACAATGTTTACAAATTCTGCCCGAGTAAACTCGTCGTTGAATTCAAACATAACATTTCGTGCAGCAATGGCTATTGCTCTTTCAAGTACCAGGAAGAGGCGACGTACGTTAATACGGTCAAACGCACTTGGTCGAGCCATATGTGTTTTATCACCAAATAGCAAGATACCTTGCCCTGGAATATTTGCAACTGGGTTAACACCATTTCTATAGAGTAGGTCTCGCTCAGTTTTGTTTGGAGTGTATTTTAATGCTGTAATACCAAGATATGCACCACGTCGTTGTCCAGCTGGTGAGAACCATGCAGCGGCATTATTGTCTGATGCTGCCATGATACCCGCTGTAGAAGATGCGGCTGGAATATTGATGTATTGATCGTTATACTTATCATACACTTTAAGATAGTTATTATCACAGAAGAGATATGATCCAAATGTGAATGTTTTTGCAGTAGCAATAACGTCAGCGTTTGGTGTTGTTGAAGTGATAACATCTGATCGTGCAGGTGATGCAACAACTACGCAGTCTTTACGTGTGCTTTGTGCAATTGAGTTTAAATCATTAACAACTGTTGTTTGATCTGTACGGGTAACCATGCCTGGAGCGATAAGGAAGTCAACTTGGATATTATCCTTGTCTTCGTACTTATCAAAACCAGTTGCATACTGACTTGTAGTCAATGCTGCAGAGTTAGCACCAGTTGTAAGTGAGATAGATTGTGCTGAATGAACAAAACCAGTAGTAAAGTCTTTACCATCTGCTATTGCTGTACCAGCGTTTGAACTGAAGTCAGAATCGGTTACATTACCGAAGCCTGCCATCCAGACATACTGTGATCTATCGTTAATGACGTCTAAAATATAGTTGCTTGACCCGTCTGCTGTTTTGGCGTCATTCGCTGCAGATACAAATGGGAACGATTCAAGAATTGTTCCTTTTGTTCCAGTGAATTCACCGTCTTGGTCAACTACTACAACGTGCATTTCGTCTTTTGAAGCGCCGCGGTTTGCAGCGTAGTCTGATGTTATAGGTGCACCATCGAAGTTGTCTTCGTAGGTCCATCCTGTGAATGCTACGTCTGAAGCGCTATCTACACCTTGTAAGAAATGAACTGCCAAACTGTTACCAAGCGCACCTGGATATTTACCAATAAAGGTATGTTTGTCTGAATCTCTTGCTGCCAGTTGGAAGTCAAAAGAATCTAGGTTCTTAATTCTTGCTGTGCCTGTTGCGCGTGCATCGCGTGCGTTATTACTTTCTGATCCACCCTCTGTTGCTTCCCGAACAACGTATAGCGAGTTAGCATATCTTAGAAAATATGCAGCGGAATGAAAGTCGATTGTGTTCGTTTTGCTTGGACTACCGAAAACTGAGACTAAACCTGCTTCGTCGGAAACTAAAACTGGGGAATCGACTGGACCCCAATTAAAATCGCCTACCATTGCTCCCGTTGTTGATGCTACGTTGGGCACCACACCGGATAGGTCAATCTCTTTAACGGTAATTGCCGGGGACTCTGATACTGCCATGACTCTTTCCCTTTAAATGAGATTAATTATATGTTTTTCATAATACGGTTGTACCCTTACGGATATTCATTACTCTTATTTATAAGAAATAATATTTCAAAAATCTGTATGATCATAGTCAACCGCCCAGGGTTTTCCCATGTCTTCTCTTCTTTGTAATTCACTCATGTGTTCAGATCCATTATCATAGAATCCAAACGGAACTACATCTTCTTCAATTGCTTTAGCTCTTTCTTCAAACATAAACTGTTTTAAATTAATATCAGTCATATCTGTAAACATTTCCGTTGTAGCAAAATACCCGAACATTACCAGGTTCATCATCAGGTCGTCGTGGTTGCCCGGTGAAGCCTCGAATGATTGCCCTCTTGCGATAAAGGTAGAGCATTCAAGTATAGTGCTTGTATCGTTAATCTTAAGTTTATTGTTTTCAATAATATCTTTAATACCAGAACAACCTAATCGTTTTACTTTACGATTCATTTCTATGCCAATGCCATCTGATTTAATAACTGATGACATATGCATATTTTCATATTCTAATTCATGATATAAACCACGTGTAACAAGAACCCCGTGATCATTTGATTCTACAATAACATATGCTTTGTTGTAGGAATTTGCGTACTTATATATAATATCAGGGAAGAGTATTGGAGAGATAGAATTACATCGATAAACTGCGACCTGGTTAAAAGGTTTACTTGTTACATCGATCACGTTAAACGTTGAATAATCCTGTCCTCTTCCCTTTGAAACGTCAACAGTAATAACATATTCATGATTTTTCTTGGGTTCATTATACATTAATAAATGCCCACCTTCTAAAATACGAGAAGGTTCAATAGCTTTCATTCCCATCAATGCTTCAGCGCCAATTAAAGTATCGCCGGTGCCAAAAAATGTATTACCAAATTCTTGATCAAACTGTAATTGTGATGTATTTGCAATTGTTTCAAGCTTCCAGGTATCATCACGACCTGGTACATCCCACCAGTCAACTCGAAATGATTTAAACGCATTTGTTTTTTGTATTGCGCCCTGCCAAATATTATAGAATTGATTACCAATACCATTAGCAGTTGATGTAATAATTACCTTTGTATCTTTACCAGATGAAATAACTGGATAGGTTGATGTATAAAATTCAGTAGCATTTTCAATAAATGCAAACTCATCAAGGAATAGCAGCGAAATAGATAAACCACGAATTGATGATCCTGAAGTTGCAGCTGCTAATATCTTTGAATTATTACCAAATTCAATTGAACCTTTATTGAGTGTTTTTGTCCCGGGCTGTAAAAAGAAAGGTAAGTTTTCTAGCATCAGTGTAACGCGAGATAACATCTCTCGAGCAGTTGCACCTTTGTTTGCCAAGATAGCAATATTCTTTTCACTATTGAATAAAGCATACCAGAGCAAATAAGCAACCGATGAAATAGATTTACCAGATTGTCGACATGCAAGAACAATTGAAAATCGATTATCATTAAAGTGATTAAACATTTCTTCTTGATAGTCGTAAAGTTCAAACGGAACCAAACCATCATTTAAAGATATAATTTTACAATATGTCCGTGCGAAATATGCCGGATACATCATACATTTTTGATATTCGAGTATTTCTTGTTGGGTCCAGGCTTGAACAATTCCATCTCGTTTTACAAGTGGATTGCCAAGGTAACCCTCATTACCATTAATAATATTATTCATCTCTTAAGTGTGGTGTAATATCTACCACATTATTCTCCTTTGCACTTTTCACATCTTGCAACATTCTTTGTAGATCAGCAGTTGATCCTACATAAACATTGTTATTTGTCGTGCCATTTTCAATCTGTTTTAAAGGGTCTGTATTAATATCTTTATGCTTCTTATTTAAATCAAGAAGTTTATCGTTTATGTCTGCTGTGTTTTTCATTAAGCCGGAAAGAACTTCAAATGCTCTTGGATGTTCGCTCTCACGTGCAACCTCAATCATATCTTCCAAAGCACCACGGCCTTTTTCAATTAAATCAAATAATACTTCTCTTGAGTATTCATAATCATTATCAACATTCTTATTATCTTCTTTAGACATAATGTGGCCAACCTTGCTTATCGCTATCACCATCTTCCATACTATATGTATTCGTCGAAAATCCGTAGTCTGAATCGGGTGATGCACCTAATGGATTCGGTTCAACTGTAATACGAGCAGACGGGCTGAAATATGTAAATGCACCATCAGAATCAATGCCTGAAACTAGGGTTGTTCCATCTGAATCTCTTAATGTGCTTGTAGTGTATGTATCGACAATTGCTTTACGAATAATTTTAGCTGTATCAATCGGTCCATAAAAGTTTGCAGTCATCTGAAAATCAAGTGTATATTGAATAATACGTCTTGTATCTAATGCACCTTCATATGCATCTGAATATGTAACTCCGTTTAAAGTAATCGGAACATCTTCAACAATATCTTCATATCCTGTAGTACCAGCAAATGGTTTAATTGATATTGAATATTGTGGTGCAAAATACGGAATGATCTGCTCTATTATTTGTAATGCATCATCTTGTGTTTTTGTATACAAATTCAATTGAAAATTAATAATGTATGGTGTAAATGTATAAATTTTATTACGAGTATTGCCAGCGCCTTTATTTTGATTTGTCATTTTCGTCAACTGTCGTGTCGAATCATATTGATATGCAACGATTTCAAATGACATTCTCGGCAATTTAATTGCTGTTTTTGTATTTGTATCAAGATCGGGATTTGCGCGAATACGTGATAAAAAGCTTGAGCTCGGCGCATATGCTAATGGCACACGAGCCTGAGAAATAACACCACCTGATGAATTCTTTCGAAGTACATATAAGTTATTAAATAACGAGCCAAACAATGCTACGCTTTTTCGAATTCTTTCATGATAAAAATGATTACCTAACATTACTGTACATCTCCAAACGGATTACCTTCACTGAAATCTAAGAAGCCCATATCATCTCCCGTTGTTTCATAGAATGAATTTGCTTCATTTTCTGATAACTTATTATCTTCTCCGATTGCTGTAACAGTTGCTACGCTTCCATCAGCAGCACTTACAAGTTTCAATGTTGTCCAGGCATGATATAGACCATCAGATGCACCAGCATGAATAATACTTAGAATCTTATCTGAATCATTCCAATTTGAAATCTCACCAGACATAATCACACCGTCTGAGAATGTTTGTGTAACTGTAGCACCAACACTAAATCCTTCACTTGCACTATCTAGTGTAAGATTATATGTGTATGCAGAAGATGTTTCGAGTTTATCAACAGTACCAATTCCTGTATCAAGGTCTTCACCTCCATATTCGAATATTTCACAACGAAGTTTATAAGTTGGTAAATTCTTTAATTGATAAAACGGTTGTTCATGCTCAACATGCATAATTTGAAATAAGCTTTGTGACATTGGCAAGTAAATTAAATCACCTTCAAGCGGTCTAATAGATACTACTTCATTATCGTGTCTCTGAACTGTATGAAGCCACCGACGACGTGCCACGATAAATGTAGCAGTGTCTCTGATTTCTACACCAAACTTTGTAAAGAGATCTCCTTCGCCTTCAAAGCCTTCTGTGTTTTCAATATACATTTCAAGTTTGTAACCCGAATCAAATGTGCTTGGTACATCTTCACCAAGTATTTTATCTTCGTTTACAAGATCTCGTGGGAGATAATACACATCTTGCCCATACATTTTAAGGGCTTCAATAGCAATATCTTCGTATAAGTTTTGTTCTGATTTAACCTTCTGGCTAAAATATACATTCGTAGCCATTTAATTATCCTACAAAAAAGTCAGGTGGCATCTCGTGTTCGAGTCGTAATCGCTCTCGTAGCTTATCTATCTCGGTTGTTGCATCATCAAATATCTGCCTACCATTTAATGTTACTCCACCTGGAAGTTGCATTCCTTCAAACTTAATTAGGTTTGATCCCCACTGTTGTTTAATCAAAGCAGTTAAATATTCTTTTAACCACATATCATTAAATATTTTAGTATGATCAGCCGGATTTACAATCTTGTATGCTTCATATACTATATAATCACCAGTCTTAATATCTTTATCTTTAAAATCACCATGTATATAAAGTCTATTTTGTTTACGTGAATATGTAGTTTGTGGGTGGCCAGTTAGTTTCATATCGAGCAATGCAAGATATTGGTTTAGCTGTTCATAATATGCAAGATCACCTGCATAGTTTTGCATGTCAGCAATATCGTTAAGCATCATTTGATACTTAATATCAAAAAAGTTAAATGAAGTATTGAAGCTTGAGGCAATAGAAAACATTCGACTGATGTATAATACATCGTCGGCAACATCAACATATTCATTCGATACATCGCTATCACCAATCAAGGTTGATACGTATGTTCTAAACGTTGCTTCGCTGTGAAACTCTTGCCAGTATTGTAATGCTTCGTCAGTACGATCTTCAAGTTGATCAGGGTCTACATTAATTTCTAATACAGGCTCACCAAGTCTTCGGAGACAGTAGTCAATCAGCGTTTGCCTCGAGTTAGGAGCTGCCATTCTTTATTCCTTTACTTATCCCTTATGAACCAGGTGATAGAATTGTTTTAAGTGTAGAGCCTGAAGCATTTTTAATTAATACTGTGCTTGGGCTCGAGAACATCGAAGATGTAACACCGGATACGTTAAACGTTCTGTTAGCCGCAATAGTACCACCGCCGGTTAATCCTGTACCGGCAGTTAATGTAATACTAGTGTGATCAATATGTTCGTTAGCAACAAAGCCACTTAAGTTATCATGTACAATTTCACCGTCGTTTGTCGCGATGTCGTTTGCATTGGCAGTAATACCTGTTCCGCCGACAACATTAATAGTCCGTGTCGCAGCAATTGTACCACCGCCAGTTAAACCAGCACCAGCGGTTACACTTACACCAGAGTGGTCAATGTGTTCATTTGCTACGAATCCAGATAAATTATCATGAACAATTTCACCATCGTTTGTTGCAACGTCATTCGCATTTACAGTAATGCCTGTGCCGGCAATAACATTTAATGTCCGAGTTGCTGCTATCGTACCACCACCAGTCATACCAGCGCCAGCCGTTATTGTTACGCCAGAGTGATCAATATGTTCGTTAGCCACGAATCCAGATAAATTATCATGAACGATTGAACCGTTGAAATAAGCAAGTAGTTCTGCGGAGTCAATTGCTACATCTCTTGTGGCTGCAATTGTACCACCGCCAGTAAGTCCGAAACCAGCGGTTATACTTACTCCTGAGTGATCGATATGCTCATTAGCAACAAATCCTGAAAGGTTGTCATGAACAATTGCACCATCATTAGTTTGAACATCGTTCGCATTTACTGTAATACCAGTACCAGCTATGACATTTAAAGTTCTGCTTGCACTCAAACTACCGCCACCAGTCATACCAGCACCAGCAGTAATCGTTCGGTCTTGCATAGCATTAACATCTACACCATCAACTGTTCCAGTTAATGTAATGTTGCCTTGTACATCCCAGTTTTTATTTGTTTGAAATTTATCGCCGGATGTAAAATATAGTATACTTGGATTTGCGCCGCCAGTTGTATTAAGTTCAATACCACCAGCATTCATTCCAGAGCTATCCGCTGCATCATCTCCAAGTGTGAATAATTTGTCGTCTATTTGAACAGTAGTTGAATTAATAATTGTTTGAGTACCGTCAACTTGTAGGTTACCCCCAATAACAACATTACCTGAAGAGTATAGTCCAGCAAACGTTACTGAGTCTGTTGTTCCAACCGCTTGTCCAATAGCTACGTCGTTTGCATTTACTGTAACACCTGTACCAGCACCAACTGTAAAAGTTCTATTTGCCGCAATTGTACCGCCACCGGTAAGTCCGGCACCAGCTGTAAGTGTTACTCCTGTATGATCTATATGTTCATTGGCTACGAATCCCGAAGTATTATCATGAACAATTTCACCGCTATAATGTGCGCCAAGACTTGCAGAGTCAATATGAACATCATCAGCAGAAACGTCAATCCCTGCACCACCAATAACATTTAATGTTCTATTTGCAGCAATTGTACCACCACCAGTCATACCAGCACCAGCTACAACTGAAACACCAGAGTGATCTATGTGTTCATTAGCAACAAAACCTGAAAGATTATCGTGAACGATTTGCCCGTCGTTTGTTGTAACATCATTTGCATTGACCGTAATACCTGTACCAGCAATGACATTAAGTGTCCTAGTTGATTCAATAGTACCGCCGCCAGTCATACCAGCCCCAGCTGTAATTGTTACACCACTATGATCGATATGTTCATTGGCCACAAATCCACTTAAGTTATCGTGGACAATTGCACCGTCGTTTGTTGCAACATCATTTGCATTAACTGTAATACCTGTACCAGCTATAACATTAAGTGCTCTTGAAGCTGCGATTGTACCGCCGCCAGTCATACCAGCACCAGCAATAATTTCTACACCACCGTGTGCAATATGCTCATCTGCAACAAAGCCTGATAAATTATCATGAACAATTGAAGCATTATAGTTTGCAATAAGCTCAGCTGAATCAATTGCAAGATCTCTCGTAGCAGCAATTGTGCCACCACCTTTAAGTCCGATTCCAGCAGTAACTGAAACACCAGAGTGATCAATATGTTCATTTGCTACAAAACCAGATAAGTTATCGTGAACAATCTCTCCATCATTGGTTGCAATGTCATTTGCGTTAGCAGTAATACCTGTTCCACCAACCACATTTATTGTTCTGGTTGCAGCAATCGTACCGCCGCCGGTTAAACCTGCACCAGCAGTAACTGAAACACCAGAGTGATCAATATGTTCATTTGCTACAAAGCCTGATAGATTGTCGTGTACAAGTGAACTATTATAATATGCAATTAGTTCTGCAGAATCAACAGCAAGGTCTCTTGTAGAAGCGATTGTTCCGCCACCAGTTAAGCCTACACCAGCTGTGATGCTTACTCCACTATGATCTATGTGTTCATTTGCTACGAATCCAGATAAATTATCATGGACAATTGCACCGTCGTTTGTCGCAATGTCATTTGCGTTAACAGTAATACCAGTACCTGCACCAACAGCAATATCTCTGGTTGAAGCAAGTGTGCCTCCACCAGTTAGTCCTGCGCCTGCAGTTATTGAAATTCCTTTAGATGCAGCAATACTCAGTACAGTAGCAGAATCAAGACCGTCACCGATCCCTATCCAACCATTATCTGTGTATCCCTCAAATTCTTCTAAGGTAGAGTTATAACGAAACATCCCAGTTGCAGGTGAACCATCACGCTGCGCAGTTGTTCCTTTCGGAACAGTAGCGGACCCAGTTGAAGAAGTTATCTCCAACTTTCCAGTATTTAAATTATTGAAATTGGCATCAACTTCATCGTTTGTAAGTGGTGTGCCTTTGCCGCTGCGCGTTGTGATGGTCGCCATAACAGGATACTACCTTTCTAAATTATTGAGATTAGCTAATGGTAATTGTCCAAGTGATAGTAACAGAGTCGTCTGCGCCTTTGTTAACTGCAGAAAACACTGTACGACAAAGCATTGTACCAGATGAAGAAGCGTTAAGAACCGCTGCCTCAGTAAGTGCGCCAGTACCAGTACCAGCAGCAAATGTAGCTGTATAAACGATTGTGTTTGTTGATGGGGCACCTTCACCGCCAGTCAATGCAACACGTGCTGATTCAGTTACAAGAGCAGTCTGACCAGCAGCTGCAGAAGTTGTACCTGTACCAACAGCCATGTGAGACATATCTGTAGGTTCTGATGTATCTGTCATACGAGCAGCAATATAGTTAAGGCCGGCCGTTACAACGAGGTTTTTTTCTATTTTTTCGGACTTGATGTTTCCATCTTTGTCACGCAAAACAATTTTCAATTGTCCTGTAGGTTTTAGTGAATCGGTAAGCATTGGGTTCTCCTGTTAGCTCAATTAAAAGGTATAGTATCAATATACGTGACTATTTATATACTTTTCAAACTGTAAATATCTATGTAAATGATTTTATTTCTGTTGCGTTATATGGTCCTGTACTTGAGGCCACAACATAATCTGAATCAAAATAATTGAGTCTGAATATTTGGCCTGAATCTGCTTGGTTTGCTGTATCAGCAACCCCTGGTTTATTAAATGCGGTTGCAACAACTGGAGTATCAGCTGTGCCTGCGCTATCAGCAAACGAGCGTAGCGCAGTCCATGCTCTTGCAAGCGATTCAGCAGCATTTGCTGTATCAGCTTTTGTAGCATTGTATTGATATGTAATTCCGTCTGGTACACCAACTAAGTCTTCAGCGTCTGCGGTATCAGCTTTAACAAGACTAATAGCTCTAACCGGAGCATCTGCCGCGCTAGCAGAATCACCATAAACTTGTCCTTGCGTTAATACAATTGATTCAGTTGCTTGTGCAGAATCTGCTTTGCCCATACCAAGTGCAAGAACCGGAGCATCTGCCGCGTCTGCAGTATCTGCTGGAGCTCGTGCATAAGTTACAACTCGAGCAAATGCGTCAGCAGCATTGAGCGATTCACCCACTGTTTTACCAAACGCAATAACTGGAGCATCTGATGTTTGTGATGAGTCAGCTCCAGGTTGATCGTATTGGAATCCAATAACAAATCCACCAGAATCAACAAGTGTAACAGTATCAGCCAGAACTTTTGTAAACGAAATAGCAGCAGCTTCAGCAACATTTGATGTATCGCTGTGAGCTCTATTATATACTTGTATGTGTGTAAGAACGTCATTCAAACTTGCTGTATCTGCTTTTGCAAGTCCAGTCGAAAGAACAGATGCATCAGCAACTCCACTAGTTGCATCCGCAAGTGGTTTAATTAATGAGAAGACAGGTGCATCACTTGTTTGTGATGAATCAGCATGAGCCATTGCCATATTATATGCAAGTGATTCAGCAGTATTCACTGTATCAGCAGGTGATCGTTTATAAACAACTGTTCGAGAAAATACGTCAGAGAGAGAAGCCGCATCGGCTTTTGTCATTGCATATTGATATGTAATTCCATCCGGTACACCGACTAAATCTTCAACATCTGCAGCATCGGCAAGTTGCATTGCCAGGTTATATGCAAGAGATGTATCACCTGTTTGTGCAGAGTCACCAAAGCCTTTGCCATAAGCAAAAGCAACCGTTTCAGCAGCAGATGGATTGTCAGTAAAGAACTTGCCTAATTCAAGAAGAACAACATCTGAAACTTGTGCAGAGTCATATTTTGGATCTGTAAGAGATTTGAAGAATTCAACTGACCCGTCAAACGTTGCAACAGTGTCAGCTAATGATTGAAGAATGTATTTAATATCCAGAATTTTCTGACTATTAAATTCAACCTTCCCAAAAGGATTATATATTTTACCTTTATGCTTCTCGTCTTCAGTCATAAGACTATGCTATCGTAGTGACGCCGGGAGATACTGTAACCTGCCCTTCGACCACTCGATACTTATCAGTAGATGGTGTTTCCATTAAAATATCAAAAACATACCGACCTGCTTTAATTGAGGCAGTCTGTTCATCTGTTAAGCTCATCTGGATTTCACCAGGAACGGAAGTAGCCGCAGTCGTAAATGTTGCAGTGGTTGTTGACGAGTTATAAGTTTTTTTCATAATCGCAGCGAGAGTATGTCCGGATAGATCATATGCCGCTCCACCCGATGTTTTTATCGTTACATTATATCGGAATGACGAACCTTGTTCGATCTCGAAATCTTCGTATATAGCCATATTATCCTCGGAATAGATTCTTATGCTTATTTATACTAAAAGATCTCTGCTAATTGAGGGTGAATGTCAAAAATATTGAATCCACGAATCTTGTTCATAGAATCTGTGTATCGAAGAAACTCGTCTTGTCGTTTTTTCTGAAGTTCGGGTTCAACTGTCGGGATATCCCATAGGTTAGGTGATATGTTTGCCGGGTTTATTTCAAACTGTTTTAAAAGTAATCTCTTTAACTTTATTGAATCAATAATGTTTGGAGATAAATGCTCTGGATTATATACAACATTATAAATGTTTTGTGTATATCCTTTAAAGAAATCAGTTGTTTCTTTCAAATTAAATAAATTATATATTGAAATACACATATTAATGCTAGGTTTATATCCTACAACAGACGTAAACTTTTGAATATTGGTATACGTATTTTCGAAATTACCAGATCGAATCCAATCATATGTCTTACTAGTACCGTCAATGCTTGCGCCCACAATAAGATTTTTCAGTTTTGACAATGGCTCCCACCATTCATCCGGTATATTTTGAAAGTTACTTGTAATAATAACTTCACATGTAGGATTTGTTTCAACTAGCTTATTTAATATGCGAAGGTTATTCTTATCTGCAAAAGGTTCACCGCCTTTAATATTTAAATGATGTAGTTGAGGTAATACATTTAATATTTTATCAATGTCCGGAGTCTTAATAATCGAAGGCTTTGCATTTGTTTGAAACTCTTCGGGCAGATGTTTTTCAATCTTTCTCCACTTTGTACTGAAGTAACTATTACAAGTTGCACA
>Ga0187218_1000246_pt1 | contig 16570 bp, 11 predicted proteins | sample 14SPOviralmetaG_FD_130167 | JGI IMG/M metagenome (GOLD analysis project Ga0187218, IMG submission 130167) | Marine viral communities from the oligotrophic San Pedro Time Series (SPOT) site, San Pedro Channel, CA, USA - 14 SPOT_SRF_2010-08-11... | ecosystem: Environmental > Aquatic > Marine >...
AAAAGCAAGCTTTATAGGTACACTACAAGCTGGTTACACTGACTTTCATTATTTAAGAGATGTATGGAGCGATACGACAGAGAAGGACGCGCATATAGGTGAATCAATGACAGGAATCGCGAGTACCGCTGTGCTGCCGTTGGATATGAAGGCCGCTGCAAATATAGTAAAAAGAGAGAATACAAAGACAGCTAAAGCAATTGGTATTAATCCAGCTGCAAGATGTACGACTGTGAAGCCTGCTGGGACGACATCTCTGGCATTAGGAACTTCATCTGGTATTCATGCATGGCATTCAGATTATTATACGCGTAGAATAAGAGTTGGTAAAAATGAGTCTATGTATAAGTATTTATCTGCTAATCATCCTGAGTTGATTGAAGATGAGTTTTTCAGACCTCACGATACTGCAGTAATCAGCATACCTCAAAAAGCACCTAAGAATTCTATATTAAGACATGAATCACCATTTGATTTACTTGAAAGAATAAAGAAGGTTGCTACAGAGTGGGTTAAGCCAGGTCATAGAAAAGGATCTAATACTCATAATGTTTCAGCTACTGTTAGTTTAAAACAAACAGAGTGGGATCAAGCAGGTGAATGGATGTGGAAAAACAGAGATCATTACAATGGTTTATCTGTGTTACCTTATGATGGTGGCACATATACTCAAGCGCCATTTGAAGATATAAGCAAAGTGCAATACGATAATGCTATGACTCATCTTAAAGATGTTGATCTTAGTAAAATTGTAGAAGTTGATGATGAAACTGACTTAGCTGGAGAATTAGCTTGTGTTGGTAGTTCATGTGAAATAACATGATAGCATCAGCTGTATACGGATTTGTTGCTGCAATACTGGTTCTTGTAATAACATTTATGGTAGTAATGCTAACTAGTCGGTTTGAAAAAGCCGGCTATGGCATTATGTACGGAAGTTTATTTATTAAAATGGTTACGCTATGTGGTTTTACTTTAGCAGTTAAACCTTATTTAAGCGACGCTATAATATATGCAGCTATTGTTTTAATAAGTATAATGTTTTCAAACGTTTATCTTATAATAAAAATAAAAGGATGAGAAAATTAGCAATAATAGGTGGTATAAGCCTAGCTAGCTTTGCAGCTGGCAATATGATACTACATAAACAAAAAATCAATTTAAATCCTAACACTTTAGCTATAGCTAGTGGAGGTTTTATATTTGCTTTTGGTATTACTTATAGATTCTAAAATTAAAATTATGTGTGAAAACTGTCCGGGCGGATTTTGCCCATGGTGCTAAATATAAAAAGGGGAGGTCATTACGACTTCCCCTTTTTTGGTTACAGGAACTTTGGGTATGGTGCCCAGTTTTTTATTGTTCCTAATTAAAATCTACTACAGCACCAGCGCTTTCTAGCTGCTCTGCCTCTTTCTCCATCCCAACTTTTAGATCTACTACAAAATGCTTTTTGTCTTTTGTAAGCTTTAGTACCTACTTTGACATCACACTTAGTAACTGCAGTCTTTAGTTTACTTTTAGGATTTTTCTTTCTATATTCTTTAACTCCTTTAGCAGTCATTCCAGCTCCTTCTTCAGTTGTCCTAAAATTCCTACCTTTACCTTTTGTAGTTTTTCTTATTGCCATAACTTATTTTTTATTTTCTATTTGCTCATCAGTTAAAGGTACATCAGCATCATCTGACGGTCTAAGCTTTATTACTCCATTATCACAATAAAACTCTCTTCTTTCTTTAGAAGCTTCTTCTTTACCACCTTCTTTTTTAGCATACCCAGCTTCCCATTTTTTCCAAGCTTTTTTGCATTCATTTTTACCTCTTGATCTCATATTATTTCTTTTTTATTGGTACACAATTGTTTACCATTCTATTACCTTTTTTTTTCATACCTTTTTTGACATAGCCATCCCAGCAAGGTTTTTTCTTTTTTCTTTTAGTAGCCATTACTTTTTCTTTTTACGAGTTCTACTTGAAGCTCCGCAAGGTGCGCCGGTTGCTACGTTAATCCAGTTTTCTTTTTCAAACCAATCACGAAGTGTAGCTCCTTTTTTACGAGCACCTTTAACATTTGATTTACTAGATCTTTTATATTTACCTTTACTAGCAGCTGAACGTTTAGCTCTTACAACTTTATCACGCTCTGCTTTGCTCATAGATTTAACCTTACTAGCCGGTAAACACACTTTGGTAGTTCCACCACCTTTAGTTTTCTTAGCCATTACTTTTTTCTTTTTCTATTACCTTTACCCATCTTGCTTGGTCCACCAGCTTTAGTACATCGTACACCCCAGCCACTAGCATAAGCACTTGGCCATACTTTAAATTTTTTCTTTGCCGCTGCTTTACAAGGTCCTGATATTTTACCTTTAGCTGGACTAGTCATTTTACCTGGGTGTCCTTTGCCACCATCAGCTTTATCAGCATGAACAGCCATTCTTTGCGCATCACTTACGTATCCCATAATTTATAATTTTCTACCTTTTTTATCTACTTTAACCTCTTTTACTATAACTCTAGTGCTAGGTTTTTTGTTTTGTAATTCTTCTAACTGTCTATTAAGCTCTTCTAATTTACCATCAGCTTCAGTTCCATCTTTGATCATGCTAGCAGTTATACTAATTTCTTCTTTTAATATGTCTTGAGTTTGCTCTAGCATTTCTACTTGATCTTTCAACTGCATGATCATTTTTTCGTTCCACTCTTCTTTTAGTTCATATTCTAAACGAGTAACTTCTACTGGAGGTAATGTTTTTGCTAACCTTATATCTTCTTGTAGCGTATAGTACATACCAACTAAAGTTGTAGTTAGCATTATTATGCCAATAACTGTTTTTAAATCTATTTTAAACTCTGTGCTTTCTGATATTTTCATTTGTTCATTAATTGTATAAGTTTTGCTACTCTATCTTTTTCGTATTTTAAAGACTTTATCTGTTTCTTTGACAAGCCTAGACTATCTAGTTTTCTTACTTGTTCTGCTTGATTTAATTTCTTATATTTAATTCTTTGTTTTTCTATTTTCTCTTCTTCAAACTGTTTAGTTGTCATTAGATTCTTAGGCGTATATTGTCTAGTGCCTTTGTTTTTCATCTTTTTTCTATAAGCAGCTTTAGCTTCTTTCTGTGATGTAACATATTCTTTTCTTTGTTCAGTAGAGTTTAATTGATAATCTCTCCATCCTAGTATTAAAGAAACTCTTTTCCAATTTTGTTGCTCATCTTCAATAGCACTTCTAACGTTTTCTGATTTAGAAATTAATCTATCAAGTGGAACATTAGTTAGCCCTGATATTACATAGGCAGCTGATTTATACGCAGGATCATCTATACCCCAATTGGCTTCATCATGTTTGTATCCTTCATACTTCCAAGTTAAACCAGCTTGTCTTAACTTACTTAATTTAATATCTATTGGTGGTGAGAAGTTTAACATTTCATTTGCAGCATCTTCGTAGTTAGGACCAGGAAACTGACCTTCTTTAGCAGACTCTTTATAAACTTTTCTACCTACAGATATTAATGTAGATGCAGCAACACCTACCATGCCCGTGCCATTTAAGAAAGTATTTAACATGCCGTTAGCTACATTATAATATCTTTCTTTTTCAGCTTCTTCTTCTTCGTCATCAAATGCTAAAGCAAATAAAGCTTGTTGTAATGCACTGAATATAGCACTTTGAACAGCAAAATAGTAAGTTACTCTTGAAGCATTACTCATATCACTTTGAAACTGTGTCATACCTGGTCTCTTTCTTCTATTTTTTAAATCTAAGAAAGCTTTTTTACCAAGTCTATTCATTTGCATAGGTGTATTTTGAAAAGCTAATATCAATCTACCTAACACGCTAGCTTGCTGTTGAGATACTCTATCAGGTCTAGAAGACTGCTGTGATTCTTCTGCTATTTCTCTAAACTCTAAAAATGCTTGTTTTTTAGCATCAGCTTCACTCATACCTTCTTTCATTAAAGCATCTATTCTATTTCTATAGAAAGTAGCACCACCTGAAGCAATAGCAAAACTATCAGCAAACTGAGTAGGTAAATAACCTTTTTGAAGTATATAAGCAACAGCAGCTTTAGCTTTGTTCTTGCTAGTAGCAGCAGCATCAGCTATTTCAGATTCACTAACGTTTAATTTTAATCCATTACGTCTTTCAACTAAAAACTCAGAGTTCATTAACTCCATAAAATCTTTCCAGTATTGAGGTTGGTTAGCAAATGCTTTAGCAGCTCTAAATACATTGTTGCTACCAAAATCTATAAAGTTAACAGCTGATATAGTTTGAAGTAAAGCAGATCTCATGTTGAAGAACATTACTGTGCCAACAGAGTTATTAATATAATCTAGTAACCTGTTTTCTAATCTACCCATTTTGTTAGATCTGTTTCTACCAGACTTCATTCTACCTAACATGTCTTCCATAGCTTCTCTGTACTTAGTACCAAAAGCTGCTTCCATCTTGTTTAAGTTCTTAGGTGAGAATATTAAATCAACATTCTCTTGCCACTGCTGCAAATACTTACTTCGCTTGCCAGTTCTTAAACCATCTAATAAGTCTGTAGATATTGTACCACCTAACCAATCAGCGTTTGGAGCAGAGTAACCATCTCCTTTGTTTATATCAATTAAGTTTTGAGCAAATACATCTATAGCAGGGTTTTTCTTAGCATAATCTAATATTTGTTTTAAATCAGTTTTAGAAATACCAGGTATATCAAAGCCTTGTTTATTCCAAGCTAATACTCTAGCTACATCTTGAAGCGTATATTCACCAAAAGCTTTTTTGTTTAAGTTTTTAGGTATAACTCCTTGTTTAACTAGTACTTCTTTTAAAGCTTTAAAGTCGTTAATCATTCTGTTTTGATCACGAGATAAGTTTTCCATTGCTCTACCATAAGGCTCAATTAAATGCTCTTTAAAAAAGTCCATCTGCATGTTACCTATTTCACCTTTGCCTATCATTTTATATAATAAACCTACAAAGTCTTCAGCTGATGGTGGTATAAATATTTCAAACCTACCTTTTTTTCTACCTTTTAATCTAGCTTTAACATCTGAATATTCAGACTCGGATTTAATACCAGTCTTATGCTCTATAATATCATTAACTGTTTTATCAACTGTCTTACTAAATTTAGCTTTAGCTTGCTGAACACTTGACTTAACGTCTATAACGCTTAAAGCTGTTTTAACTGCATCTACATTACCTAGATGATCGTCTGCAAAATAAAAATCATTATATCCTTCAGCAGCTTTACCTATTATCCACTCAGATTTTGCTAAAGGAGAGCTATCACCTAAACCAGTTATATTTTCAATAGGTATGTTTAAGCCAACGGCATCTAAAAACTGCTTTATAGCAACTTGAGATTGAGGTGCTCTAGCTGTTAAAACAAATACATCTTTAGTTCCTCTTGCTTCTTGTATTTTCTTAGCAACAGTTAACAATGGACCTGGTTTTCCATCTCTAACTTTATTAAAGTCGCTAAAATCAAAAACACCACCTTGTTCTAATATTGTATCACCTTGCTTTGCAAACTGTTCAGCTGTTAACCTACCTTTAGTGCCATCTGGCATTTCATAAAACACTAAACTATTTGTTCTAGCTAGTGTATCATCAAAATCAAATACTCTAATTTTTTTAATAGGAGCATTAGGATCACGAGCTATATTTAAAGCTTTATCTAATATTTCTGCTTGTCTTATTTGCTCTTCTATTGACTCTGATTTAGTAACTACTTTAGATTTAGAAAACATAGAGTTGTTTTCTTTTAAAGCTGTTTGTTGTTCTTTTATTACAGCAACAGAGCTTGAATCCATTAATTTTTTAATACTTTTGGCGTTGTCTAAATTAATATTTGAATCAGGTAAATTTCTTAAATTAGTCATTTGGAATCTCATACCGGTACTAACAAACCCTTCGCTTCCAGGTAATTTTCCATTTACTAATTTTATACCGGCATCTAAATACCTTGTTGGACCTTTCGCAGACTTAATAGAGTTTTTAGATATACCCATAGAAATCATTACTTCACCATCAAAAGCTGGAACATCTAACCTTAAAGGATTTTCTAAAGAAGGATTATTTGTGTTAGGCAAATAATATAGTCCTTTACCTTTTATTTGTATATAAGCAGTACCATTTTTCTTAGCCCAATATAGTTTGCTGACTATATCTGTAGAAGCCATTATTTCACTTCTTATGTTATTTTGAATTCCTTCTTTTTTTAATTGTTCAAAAACTTCTTTAGGCAATGCATCACCCATTTGATCCATAGGTATATAATCTTTACCAAACATTTGTTTACCAAGCTCATTGGCTCTATCTCTATATTTTTTAAAAGCTTCTTTTTTATCTTGAGCCATTTTAATAAGCTGATCATTAAAAGGATAATTTTTCATTATACTTGGAGCTAGCTTATTTAGATCATACTTTAAAGTAACACTACTGTATCTTGGTTTTTCTAACTTTAACTCAACATTAAAATCTTGTCCAAAAAGTGTAGAAACTAAATCTGCAGCACCTTCTACTTCTGTTGGGCCATCAGAAAGTTTAAAACCTTCAATATTAAATTCTTTTATAGCTTTGTTTATTTCATCATAAACAGCTTGTTCATATGCAAATCCACGTTTTATTTTCAACTCTTTAGCTATAGACTCAACAGCATCACTTATTTCTATAGTTTTTTTAGAAGCTTTAACTTTTTTCTTAGCTTCAGCTATTAAAGCCTTCTTTTCTTTAGCAGATAAATCTACATTTTCATTTATTATATCATCTAAATTTTCTAACACAGCTTCTTGCTGATCTCTAAATCTTCTAGCTATTCTTCTTAACTCATTTATTTCTTTAATTATAGGCTCAGCACTCTCTAGTTTATTAACAAAATCATTTATAAAACCTTCTAAATTTCTACCTTCCTGTATAGCTTCAAGTATTTCTGGAGAAGATAAAAAGTCTCTTAAATTATTTATTTCAATTTTTCTAGTAACATCTCTAGTCATACTAAACTTAGCACCAGGCTTTCTATCTATTTCTTTAGCTACTTGCTCTAAATAATTTTCAGCTTGTCTTAATCCTTGTGACTCGTAAATATCTTTTATTCTAGCTTGTATAGCTGGATCTGATATAGTTTCCATTGTAGCATCAAAAGCTAGCTCTTGAGCTATGGCAGATGCTAAAGCATCTTTTCTAGTTCCTTTAGTCGATGCACCTACTTTATCACCTAAGAAATACTCAACCCATTGTTCTTTGGTTATTTTCTTTTTTGTAAACAAAGGATTGTTGTCAGGTCTTAACGGTTTGCCTGTCTCAGGGTTGATTAGAGGCTCTATAAACGGCTCAAATCTTTTATTGAACGTAGACTGTGATATGTAATCATACAACATCTCCCAGCGTGGCATTGTTTTTGTATTGCCATCTGCGTCTTTAAAAGTTATATTACCTTCAATAAACTCTTTATACTTAGCTCTAGTTCCTATATCATTTTTAATATCTTTAAATAATAAAGTATTAAAATCTTTTTTAAGTGCTTCTTTAAAATTCTTATTAGATACTTCAGGTAGTTTAGCTCCAAATACTTTTTTAACAGAATCAACTACTTTGTTGTATATCTTACCACCTTTCTCAATACCTAGTCTAGTTCTAAGATTATCAACACCTTTTTTCTTAGCATTTAATGATCTATCAACTGCAGCTTCTATATCACTAGCAGTATCACCTTCAATAGTTTCAGCAACTGTTCTACCTTCTTCACCTAGCTTTTGATCTGTAGATATTTTAGTACCTGGTGTTTTAGCTTTTTCTCTCTTAGCTTTTTTAGCAACATCACCTACTTTTCTACTTATATACGAATTAACCCAACCAAATAAGCTATCTTGCATTTGTGGATCAAAGTTAAGCATGTGCTGTCCTATTTTGTCTCTAGCGTCATTTATAAACTCTTCTCTAGCTTGACCGAATATATCTTTACCAGAAGCCATTTTAGCTATTATAAGGCCATCTAAATCACCATTCATAAGCGCATTGTAAGCTTTACTAAAAGCTCTGTTCTTGTCAGCACGCCATTCTGCTTTGGTCATGGTATATTTACCATCTTTATTTCTTTGACCTGGAGCATCATTTAAAGTATCTTCAACTTTATTTTGCTCAGCTTTAGTCATAGATCTTTTAACTGTAGTTGGCTCACTTTTAGAATCTTGTTGAGCTATAGTTTTAGCTAAACCACTTAAAACTCCAGATTCAAATGATTGATTATAACTTGTAATCATATCAAATACATCTTTACCAGTATTTATTTGACCGTTACCTTCGTTAAATTTTTGAAACCTTCCAAACATTTTATTGTATAAAGTTCTATCTCCTTTAATGTTTTTTCTTCTAAGAAAGTCACTCATTCTAGCTAGTTTCTCTTCTGCTATTTCTGCTTTTGATTTGTCTTTATAAGCTTCTTCTACTTCTTTTAACTCTTGTAATATTTCTCCTTTAAAGTTCTTTTTAATATAAGACTCCATATCGCTAACTAAACCTATAGCGTTAGGATTATTTTGCATAAACTTTTTAAAGACTGTTTGATGGCCCATTTCATGTGACTGAACAGTTCTATTTCCCTTACCCATAGAGAAGTTTATAGGTACGTTAACTTTACGAGTGCTTTTAGTTCCGTCAGGTGCAATGGTTTCAACAGTTAAGTTATCACCAAAAGCCATACCATGTACAGTGTAATCACCACTAGACTCTTGTTCAGCTCTTTTAAACTCATTTTTCATTTGATCTTTAACCTGATTTTTTTCTTGATCAGTAAGATCTTCTATAGTGTCTATATGTTGTAGTCCTTTCTCTAAAGTTTCTTTATTATTATTACCTTGTATGTTAGCAACGTCATCAAGCAAGTTGTTTTCAGTTCTCCAAGCTGTAGCAAAATTTCTACCTCTTTGCTTGTCAGCTTCAAAAACTCTGTTAGTTAATACTCTTTGTTTTTTAGCATTTTGTTTAGTAAGATAATCTAAACGAGTATTTATCATACTTTTCTTATCAGCTTTACTTAATGATTCATTTTCATTTATATCATCAATTTCTTTTCTTACTTTATGTTCGTTGTTAAACACATCTATTAAACTTTGCCTATCCGATGGTGTTAAACTAGCTATAGTACTTTCAGTCTCTCTCATATTTTCTAACTGCTTAGTACTAAGATCCATTATATTGTCTTGTATCTCGTTTCTATTGTTCTTCAATTTTTCTATAGCAGCAGGATCAGATCCTTTTAACGCAAATATTTGAGCATCTATTTTATCACGTTGTTTACTTAAAGAAAGTATTTCAGCACCTGTTTTAGATATTAAAGCGTTTTGACTTTCAGACCTAAAAGCATTAGAAGCTTGAGAAAGCAGCACCGGCGACTGCATGGTGCCGTTCATAAACGCCCCCATAGCCATAGATTCAGTTACACCGTCAAGTATTGAAACATCATAATTGTCTAAAAAATATCTATCAGCAAAGTTTTGAGACATTGTTACTAATCCTTCGCCGCCAGCTTCTGTAAAAGTCCCTTTTAAAGCTTCTTTACCCCATACATTAAAATTTTCTGCTTTAGTAAGCGGATTTAATTTACTGTTTATTATTCTACCGCCTACTTCATCTGTAGATTTACCACCTATTTTCCAAGCTTTTTTTATGTTGTTTTTAGCAAATTTAAAATTTCCTAAAGTAATTTTTTCGCTGAAATATTCAGAAGCTCCATACATACCGGCTGTTCCAAAATATTGTAAAGCACTTATGTTTTTAGGTTTTATTTTAAATTCATCGTCTTGACCTGGGTAAAACAAACTATAGTTATTACCTAATCTTTCTTTTTCTTTTTGAATAAATCTTAGCTCATCATTGCTCCATTTCTCACCCTCCATTTCTTTATTCATCTCATTCATCTTGTTACCAGATTCTGACAATGCCATAAGTACTAGACCTCCACTGCCGCCTGTAATAGCTGAAACACCTAAGTTGACAGCGTTTTCTGTAACACCTTCAAAGCCCCAAGAAATAAACTCTAACGGGTTTGTTATTTTATTAAAGTCTTGTTTCTCTCTATTTTCGTCTTTAATTTCTTCTGCCCAACTATGTAGTTTACCTATTTGATTTTTTACCTCTTGATTTCCACTGTTTATTGAAGATAAACCAGCTTCAATATCGTCACCTATTTCAGTACCAAAAAAATCATCAAAACCAGAAGCTATTTCAGATCTTACTTGTGCGTCATTTATATCATATCCCGCCCATTTAGCAAGCTGAGGAACAGTAAGTTCATGTCTTAACGTAGCTAAACCGCCTGCTATTCTAACAATACTAGAGCCTATGTTGTTACCATATACTGATAAAGTAGAATAAGTTTTTAATGTTTTGTCTTTAATTTTATCAAAATTAACTCCTTCAACTGTCAATTCGCCTAGTCTAACCATTGCTTGATTAGCAACATCTATTTGATTATTGTAAGCAGTTTTTATTACATTATATTCAGCTACATCTTTTTCTGTAAAAGCTTCATTATTATTAGCTCTTTTTTCGTAACTTAATAGTTGATGTTCCAGTAACTGCAAGTTATCATTTGCTGCCTCTATCCTGTATGTGTTTACGTCTATTTCATAATTTTCCGTATCTTGCTTAGACTTTAGTAATCTGTTAAGTTTTTCTCTAGCGTCCATATAAGAAGCATCGGTACCTATAGCCTTGTGAAGTTCTAATGATATTTTTTCTTGTCTTTCTCTTGATTTATCATCTAAAAATATATTGTCAAAAAAATCATTTGCCTCTATTATAGTTCCTAGTATATGACCTCCAACAGCGGTTACTCCTTTTTCGTTTTCAAAATCTTCTAGTATAGCATCAAGCTCAGGCTTCATGTCTCTTACCTTTTGATCTTTAGCAACTTTAGTTCTTTTTTCGTTTAAAACGTTGTCAATAACAGACTTTGGATATATATCACTTATATTAGCATTTTGCAAAGGCCCAGGTAGCTTTATTAATTTATCTTTATTAACTTTTTCTGGAGCTTCATCGTAAGCACCAACAACTGTATAACCTTGTCTTATAGCTTCTTTTTTGTAATTGTTTAAATCATTACTATGTTCTTCTAATCTAGCTGTTTCTATAGCTGGTGTATTAATAGATTTTAAATCAACAGTAGACTCTTGCTTAACAGCACCAGGCATAGGCCTTCCAAACACGTCTAATTCAGTAGTTTCTTCTTCTACTTCATCAGGCATTATAGACCATTTTTCTTCTAAGCCAACTTGAGTACCATCAATATCTTCTTGAGTTAAAGAATATTTTTTACCTAACTTATATATCCTGTCAGCAAAACCTGCTATATCTTCGTCTGAATCAAAATCTTTTAATGCTTGATCTTTTTTAGATTTTATATCGCTAATAGCTTTTTCTCTATCTTCACCTATTAACTCAGGTTTAAACTTTTTGTCTTCAAATTGATTTATAATTAAATCGTATTTATTGGCTAAAGAATCTCTATTAATGCCTTCTTCTTCAACTTCTTCTTTTTTTACTTCACCTTCTTCGCCTTTTGATCCATCAGATATAGCTTCATAAAAAGATTCTTCATTATAATCATCTTTAAAAGTACCATCGGTGCTTACCAAAAATGAAAATATTTCATTTGAATAATTTTTATCTTTAACATCGCTATTAAAATCTTCTTTAGATTTATCATCTTTAAATGAACTATCTTGAGATACTATAAAATCGTATATTTCATCAGAATATCCTGGCATATTATATTTTATTTTTATTTAGTTCTTCTAGGTGCTTTTCCTGATCCAGCTACAGTTATATTTGATTTACCTGTTGGAAATATGTCATCAACTATAAACTCTGTATAAGCATCGTTTAAAACAACTTGTTTTGACTTGTCCCAAGGGTCTATATCATTTATTCTTCCTTCTCTTTTCAAAAACTCCCATAACTCTTCCTCGCTTGGAATAGACTTACTACCTGTTAAATTTCTAAAACCATTACCCATGTTGGTATTTAAGTAGCCAGCAATAAGTTTTTTTGCTTTGCCAGGATCTGTAAATGTAAAAGACTCTTGAGCAATTATAAACTCGGGGTTATCATCACTAGATGGTTGAGTTTTGTCAAAATCAGGATTTGGAATTTCTTTACCTTTTATACCGTCATATTTAACATCTATTTTATCTTTTAAAGCGTTACCTATTGATTTACCAAATTCTATAGTTTGTGCTTCCATATTTGGATTAATTGATTTCCAACCACCAGTACCTTTTTTTCTTAAGTTTTCAGCGTAATCTCCAACAACTATCGTATGTTCATTTTGACCACCAGCACCTTTTCCTGTTATTTGATACTTGCCATCTTTATTTTTAGATAAAAGAACATCAGAATTACCACTTGTTATACCGTATTTAAATAAATCCTCATCATCATCATAAGTACCTATTAATCTATCTTCTTCTTTAGCTAAATCATAAGCTTCTAGATCAGCATCCATAGTACCTATAGCCATAGTTAAATCGTTTAATTGGCCTGTTAGGTCGTTATCTAAAGTTTGAAAATATATCATGTCTTCAGGAGTTCCATCTGGACTATAAGCCTTCATATAAGCATCACTAATTTGTCTAGCGTTGTTTTCTATTTCAGCTATTATCTGCTTATCTAAACTAGGATTTACTTTAGCTATATCTTTAGCTATATCTTTATATGCCTGTGACTCAGCTAAAGATTCTTTAGTTAGCATTTTCATACCCAGCTTTTTAGCTAGTGAAGCCTGCGTGGCTTTATCATACATTTTAGAAGCCTTATTCGATATAGAAGTAAGGTTTTTAGCAGCTTGCATGCCTCTGGAATCTCTAATTAATCTAGGTGTGTATCTTGATCTTCTTGTTGCCATATTTTATTTTTTAACCTCCAAATAAACCGGATATTTGACTCATTGCTTCTGGGTTAGACATAATACTTTGAGCCATTTGCATAGTTCCGCCAACTCCAGCTTGTTGTGAAGCTTGTCTAGCAGTTAATGCATCCATTTCTTGCTGCCTTAAATTATCAGACTGAGCTCTAGCAAAATCAATATCATCAATAGATCTTTGTTCTTGCATGTTTTGTCTAATTTGTTCTCCTTGAGCAAAGAATCTTTGATTAGTAGCTTCTTGTTTTTGTATGTCAGCTGAAATACCTTGTTTAGCTTTTGAAGCTTCCCTAGCTAATGCAGTAGCACCACCAGCGCCAAAGCCTCCAGCTTGCATAGCATCTAAAGTATTAGCAAGTGATTGATCAACTTGTTGAGCTTGGAACTCTGCCGCTTCTGTAGCTACAGCTAAGTTAGCATAAGGATTTCTTATTTCTTGTCTATTAGCTAATAGGCCAGCTACTTCTTCGTCCTTTGCTAATCTTTCTGTTTCTAACTTTTCAGCTAAATTTTTTTGTTGTCTAGCTTGTATAAAACCCATAACCATAGGCGTAGCAGCTGCAGCCATTTGCATGTAACCCATCATGTTTCCACCACCTCCGCCTCCACCAGAAACTAAACCTGTGTTAGCTCCGCTAGCGTTAGCTAATAAATTATTACTTTGAAGCGGTGTGTTTCCAGAACTCTGCATTACATAGTTTGGTTGATTTTGAGCAGATTGTAAAACTGAGTAAGTTTGACCTTGACCTTGAGCAAATGGATTTCCTATTTGCTTTCTTAAAGTATTTCTTTTATTACTTCTATGATTATTGTTGTTTAATAAACCCATATTTTAATTTTAATAAGATGACATAACATATTCAGATCCTACAGCAAATAACTCTTTTGTTCCGCCGAAGTCTGTAGTCTCGTCTGTTGTTAATTTTAATGTAGTAAAATATCCTTTTATGCCGCTAGCTTCAGGACCTATTATTATTTCACCTGGTTGAGCGGTAGTAGCATTTATAACGTTTGCTACATATCTATTTTCTTTTAGATCAAAACCTGCTCTTTGAGGTGATCCATCTTCTATGTAAAGACCTTCATCATAGCTTTTTATTACAGCTGTTTGATCTTCATAAGTATTGTAATTTAAGCCAGGAGCTTGTAGTGCTCCAGTTTGATCAGAGATCATGCTAGAAACCTCCCAACCGTTTGTGCCTTCATAGTTGACTGTTTTAAACGTTTTAACTATGTTAGGTTGCACATTAAAAACAAACTCAATAGAGGATTTTACAGGATCATTACCATAAAAACTATTTCTAAACACGTTGCTAGCGTTATGTAGCCATAGATTAGTTTGATTAGTAGTATAAAACCTATTAAATAAGCTTTTAGCATTATAAGGCTTGTAATCGTAAAAAGATACCCAACCTAAAACTTTTTCGTCAAAAGATAAAGTATTATATGTTCCTTCTCTCTTCTGTAGGCTTAATATGTATTTATCAGTATAAGTATCGTAAGCTCCTATAACTTGGTCTCTTTCATAATTAACAAAAGTTACTTTAGGGCTTGTTAAAGATGATATGTCAATAGGGCATAAATCTGTCAATTGAACATTACCTGTCGCTAAGTCTACGTTTCTAACGTAACACCCGGTGTCTATACCGTTTATAATAACTAAAGATCCTATAGGAATATCTGTAAAAACTGCGTCACCTGGTTGAGAAATTGATATATAAGGATCTCCAATTCCAATAGGCTGTATATCGCTATATGGCCAAGTTGGACTTTGAGTACCTGCTAAGTTTCTTGTTATGCTTTTAGTTTTAATGTTATCATCAATTTCAGCTAGTTTGTCTCTAAAAAAATCAGACATACCGTTTCCACTTATTTCAGTTAAACCATTGTCTGATAATCTTAAAACAACATTTCTATTTTTGTCTGTAAAATATTTTCTTCTTCCAAATTTAGCAAACGATCTAGGATTCCTACTAATACCATATTCACCTACAAATGGAATTATTTCCCCTAAAACCATGTTTTGTGTTCCAACATTTGCACTTCTTCCTTCTGCAGTATATATAACGTTTTTGTTAACCATCGCTCTACTAACTTTATTTTCTTGAAATATTAATAGTTTAGTATCTTCGCTATATAGCTTCTGTATAGATCCATATTGCTCAGGAGCTGCAAACGTTATACTTTGTGCTGAAGAAAAAACATTAGTCTCGTTTACATTTGTTTTTGAATTAAATAAACCAGAATATATAATATTATTTCTTCTAGTAACAGAAGTATATTCATCATCAAGCAAATAAGCTTTTACGCCATAATCTGTAGAATTACCGTTAAATGCGCCTTTTATTCTAGACTCTTCTATCATCCAGTTTAAGTCAACATAGTTAGCTGTTGGAGATAATTCAATATCAGGTCTTTGAGTTGGAATAGAAGACATGCTAGAAGTAGTGGCATAATTTAAATACCTAGTAGAGCTACTACTATTGTTATAATAGTGGTAAGGTATACCTGGCCAATTTGGTATTTTAGAAATACTACCATATCCAGAGGTAGGATACTGCGACTCAGTAAATTTATTATTTGTTTTTTTAACCCAAAAAGAGTTAAAATATGATATTTCTAAATTATATGCCATTATCTATATAGTTTTGTATAAACAACAAATTGACCCGCTTGAGAAATTAGTCCATTATCAAATGTTTCTTTAACACCTATGGTTATTTTATGAACGCTGTAATCGCCACCGTTTATAAATCCTTCAGCCCAAAATCTTCCATTATTTTTTTCTCTAGCAGCTCCGTGCCATTCAAACGGAGGGTATTGCTCATTGGCAAATAAATAATAACCAGAATTGAAATTTAAAGAAGATAATCCACTCCATTTAGGATCATTACTATCCACATACTCAACTTTCCAAGGATATTCTCTCCAAGTGTATCTTAGTCCTTGATTACCATACAAGCCGCCAAAATCAACTTTTAAAGGCATTTGAGCACCATCAGCAATTATCCATTCTAAAAAAGGATAAAGTTCGTTGTGGTTCTTATCATACACGGCACACTCTAACTTTTCTATGTATAATTCACAGCCTTCGTGAGCGCCAACATAACTACCATTATTCCAACCACTGCTGCCAGGATTAAACTTAGGATCTTCAGCCGTTGTAGCTCCAGGAACACTGTATTGAGTAAAAAATCTTTCATTTCTACTTCTAACATTACTTATAGAAGTTGATGTAACCTCATAATCTGTTGATATTCCAGACTTTTCAAACATAGGATATGTTTTAACATAGTCAACATTAGTTTGACCAGCGTCAGGCTCTTCGCCACCAATACTAAAAGCCCAACCATCACCGTTCCATCCAGCGGCGTAAGGTGCGTCGGCAGAAGGATTAGGCGTTGATCCCATAGTGGGAGCTTGATTACTAAAGAAATTATTTCTTTTAACAACTGTAGTTGGGAGCTCTTCAGGTGTTTCTAAATTAAATGTAAATTTTATCTCTTTATTACCCCAGTTACCAGGGTTATCAGAATTAAAATATAAAAAAGAATTAACACCTAAACTAGAACCTTGATCTATTTTTATGTTATAAGATCTAGGTGAACTAACAGCTTCGTAACATTCAAAATAACC
>Ga0187218_1000249_pt1 | contig 16501 bp, 20 predicted proteins | sample 14SPOviralmetaG_FD_130167 | JGI IMG/M metagenome (GOLD analysis project Ga0187218, IMG submission 130167) | Marine viral communities from the oligotrophic San Pedro Time Series (SPOT) site, San Pedro Channel, CA, USA - 14 SPOT_SRF_2010-08-11... | ecosystem: Environmental > Aquatic > Marine >...
TCATGATGCCGCCTGGACTGCAAGGAGACCCGCAGGCAGCGGCTGAGTACCAACAGGATAACATGTTGACCTCCCCTATCGGACAGATAGCATCTGCTATGGCGTTCACTCCGATCGATGTGGGTATCGACGCAGTTATGCCTTTCTTGGCTAATACATATTTAGGCAGACAAGCGGGTAGGGTTGGAGATTTCGTAGGAAAGCAGCAAGAAAGATTTTCACAGGGCGTTGGCCGTGCTGCAAAATCCGTAATGCCTGGTGTTCGAGTAGTGGGAGACGACGCAGGTCAAGTTGGAGCACGTTATTCTGATTTCTCTGACGACATGAGTATTAATGGACTGAAGGTTCCAAATCCAAGTTTATCAGAAACGAGAGCTGGCGCTACCGAAGCTCAGTTGATCTTACAGCAGAGAAAAAGAGACTTCTTGACCAACCCCGTGCTTCAAGGCAGGCAAAGAAAAAGAATCACACAACAACTTAATACCTTCTACAATGAGACTAAAGCTGATTTTGGGGGGACAGACCAAGGCGTAATAAAAAGTTTACAGTCGCAAAAGACGGGGGACCCAGACATGGACTCTGCTGTTGACTCTGCAATCGCTTCTTGGAAGAATCTATCTTCACAAGTCAAGGGTGGGTCCATACCTGAGGACTCTAAGATGGTAAGGGATGCGATGTTGTTTACAAACCAAGAGATTAAAAACATGAAGCTCAGGCCCATGTCTGCTTATGGTCAAGATGCAATGTCGACAGCTAGAGTTAAGCCACCTCTTGATGGATCAGCGCTCGCTCAGGCGGAACGGAGGGTTGAAGAAATAGGGTTTGAAATCCCTAAAGCTGCCAGAGTAGGAGATGCAGATCGAGCAATGGCTCTTGATGCCGAAAGAACAGATTTAATATCACAAATCGAAGGGAGCCGACAGCCGTTCCGTGGCATTAGACTTGATAAACAGGGATTGCCTGTTCTTGATAGATCTGGAAATCCTATTCCTGAGGCAACCATGTATAGTGGGTATGACTTTAGTGGGTCACCATATGGAAGGGGCAGGCGTCCAGCTAGTATTACTGTGACCCCAAAGGATTATCGTAGCTTAGATTTTCTTGATAATGTCATAGAGCATGAGTTCACTCATGGCGCAATGAATTTTGATCCTGGGCTTAGAGCAATAGTTAATTCGCGTCAACTAGAGACGTACGATCAGGCGGCGAGATCTTTGGGAGCTTTGATTCCTAGGACCAGTACAGCTAACATAGCTTCAGAAGCAGAAGCAAAGATATTCAATGACGCTTTAAACTATTTCACCCAAGCGGGTAGTCCGAGACAGGTTGCTGGTACGGGGTCGGTTAGTTTGGCAGAGCGTCTCCCGATGCTGTCTGAAACCAGAATGCGAATGGTTAAAAGTGGTGTGATTGACGATATCGATGTTGACGTCACAACAAAAGACATCTTGAATTTTTACGATAAGATGTACGCCCCTCAACAGGTCAGAAAAAAATCGTCTCAGCCTTTGTTCTCAAATAAAAAAGCTGACAGAGTCCTTGAGTTATTTGACCCGCGCACTCCATTAGGAGATGGCTCGGGAAGGACCAATGCGGACATTATGAGTGAGGCTATGAATACAATCTCAGTTATATCTGCTGCCGTGGCTGGGGGTGCAGCCGCTGGTTCTCAAGATTATAGGTACGGTGGAAAATTCAAAGTACTGAAGAAATGAGAGTTAGATATCAAAACGGGGGTCGGCCAGGGGGTGATCCTGTGCAAGACTACTTAGACAGAGTCGATCCTAACAGGTTGGGGGTGAGTGTAGAGAGCACCTTCGGTCCAATGGACTACGTCATGGGGGCTTTCCCGCTCGGTCGGGTTCTGTCCCCTGCTGCCAAAGCGGTCGGTAAGTACTTAGGTGTCGGTAAAAAGGCCACCCCAAAAATTCCGTATGAGCCGATTGACATTACCGACTCTAGAAACCTCAGTGATTTCCCAACTGACATCCCCAGCAAGCAGCTTGGCAGTCAGTATGAGTACTTGATCAATGACATCATGGATGACTACAGTTGGGATACTGCGTTTCGTATGAAGGACTTGTTCAATCAAAGTGCTAAGGAGCTCGCCGAGGACAAAAGAGTATACGATGCTGTCATGAAAAGAGTGGAAGATCTTTACACTGCAGATAAAGGAGGTCGGGATATGGTTTCGGCCTTACTCAATATCAAAAAACCTGGACCCACGCTGAACACCATCAACAAGATTCGTACTGAGGCCATCGAGGAGGTGGCTGATCAGTTTCGAAAAGACCCCTTGACCTTTGGTGGAAATGAAATCGACATGGGTCGATTCGTTCAAGAATCCGCAAAAAAAGTTCGGGACCGCGTAAAGGAATATGCAGTCTCTCAAATGAAAAATTCAGGGTCAGAAACGGCTGAACTAGCATTGGCCCGTCGTTTCGATGAAGCCGCCAACCCATTCTACAAGAATGCCAATGGCGGTAGAATAAAAGTACTGAAGAAATGAGATTAAGATATCAAAACGGGGGAAGCGTAACGGGCCCCTCTATGCCAGACTGGTACCCCGCTTTCTTGCATGCTGTATCAGGGGTGGAGTCCTCGTATGGTAAGAATATGATGAACCCTAACAGCACTGCGACAGGACTATATCAGCAACTGTATAGCGAAATCAAGAACTTACCAGAGATGAAAGGTGTGTCTAGGGCTGACTTCGCAAAGAACAAAAGCTTGCAGCAAGACATTCAAGACATGCGTATGCTGGGTAAGATACCTGGGGTCCCAGGACTACTAAGGAACGCTCGGGACATCAAGTCCAAAAACCTAAAGCCAGATGAAGTCGCGGCCATGAGCCACTTCATAGGTAGGGATGGATTGATGCAGCAGCTTAAAAGCGGATATGATATACCTGGGAAGAACGCTTCTTTCGATCAGTACCTCTCTAGGTACCGTGCAGCACGTGACGCGTATAAACCCCCTACACAATCGCCAGAAGCGCAGCTTGAGGTGGTACAGCCAATGCCTCCAAGGCAGGTGGAGCCAGGACTTCAGAACGCGTTTAAGATACTTAGGGAGTCTCCGCAGGTTTCTCTAGATCTACAGAACGCAATAAACATATTACAGAGAGGACAATGAAAGAAGAAGACGACATCAGCTTCCTGAACCCAGATCGGGTGAAGAAAACAGAAGAGAAGCTCGAAAGCGGAGAGATCACTTGCAACCTCGACTCCCCAGAGGACTGCGAAAGCTGCTCAGGATGAGATCAGTAAAAAACCCACCCACTCCAATGTCAGACAAGGAGCTGCAGGGCAGGAGGAGGATTGCAGAGCTCGCGGCCATGATGTTTGATCGTGGGTATAGCGGACTATCTAACACAATACATGGGGAAGACGTCTCTAGAGAGGAGTATGCTCAAGGGACAATGACCCCTGAAGAATATTACTCTGCCGTTAAGGACCACCCTTATAGTAATCCAGAGCGCATTTACCGCAACTTCAGCAGCTATGACCTCCCTCAAAAAGCTCATAACACGCTTAGACAACCTGAGAGTATGATGGACGACTTAGGTAACAGGGTTGTTTACCAAGGTTCACCGACTTTATTTGGGCTGAGGGGAGAGGGTCCAGCGTATGATGAGTTCTCTGAACTAGCCAACCTTATCCGAATGTACCCAAATTCGGTTACTGGGGTGGCTCCAGGTATGGAGGGTACGGTTGAATACATCAACGCAAAGTCTCCATCTGTTACCATGAATCCAATGCGAAGTAAGGGGTTGCCTCAGGTAGAAATGGAAAAGAAACTAGCCCCAATTAGAACCATAAAAGCCGACAAAATCGTAGAGGAACAGCCGATTATGTATGACCCAGCAGAGAGCGCTCGTAGAGCTGGGTTCAGAGGTGTGACCAGTAGTCCCGTTCAGACTGGGGTTAAGAGGTTCTTTAGGCGTCCCGATGGTACGGGGTATGTAAATACCGAGATGTTTGACTGACGCGATCCTCTGCGAAAGTCGCAGGGGGTAATAACAGTATATTTGTAACTATGGCAACACTAACAGTATCTATCTCCGAAAAGCTACAGCTAAACGGCAAAGACCGAGGTAGTGTTATTACAAAAGACATCTCCAGTATCACTGAGACGTTTCATCGCATCATGGATGTAAAGACGTCAGGGACTCAGAAGATACTCGAGATGGACGCTACAGAAGGTAACTCCACAGGGGGTAAGCTGTTCAGCACCAACGTGAAGTACTTGCGCATCACCAATCTAGACACAACGAACTTCGTGTCTATCACGGTACAAAACGACGCTACGGAAGAGTATATGGTGAAGCTGGAGGCGGGGCAGACCTACGTCTTATTTAACAGTAAGATTGACGCTAACGACCTAGGGGACGGGAGCGCAGCATCAGGGAACTTAACCGACATTGATAACATTTTGGCACGAGCAAACTCAGCCTCTTGCCAAGTAGAAGTATTCGCAGCACTAGCATGAAGACATTATATAAAGGGGGTGGTGAGGTGTATGCTGAAGGCGGTGACCTTGAACTCCCTTACGGCCCAAGGAGAAGGTCTAAGATTGAGCAAGATCAGAGACTCTTCGAAAAGGGCGTGGAGGCAGAGCTACGTCAGGACATGAGAAGGGAAAACCGAATGGCCAACCGTCAAGGGAGGAGAACAGGGGTATTCCCTGCTAGACCTAGCGACATGAGCTTCCTTCTCGAGGCCCTCGAACAAGACCGACTGAACAGGCCAGATATGGTTCGTAAGGGGGGTAGAAATGAGATGGGTAGAGGATTGGCTAGGTTTGGTGCTGGAGCAGGGTTGATGTCTGGTCTTGCTGCATATCAGAACACACCTAAGCAAATCTCTAGACCTCTTGGAGCGCATGGTCAATACAGAGATATTGACTTGAACTCGCTTCAGCGTATCGGCATGATGCTCGGCCTAGGTCCCTACTGATGCGTTGTAAGAAATACAATGATGGGGGTACGTTGACAGGCTCCCCGACAAGAAAGGCTACGAAGAAGGATAGAAGGAAGGGCAATGTCTCACCCCATGGGCTTTATGCCAAGGATGAAGGGGTCGAAGATCCTGAAAGAAAGCCGAACACTATAAATAGAAACTCAACTTTAAGGAAGTTAAAGTCGAAAGTCTTTAAGGGGAAAGGTAAGAGTAAGGGTAGAAGGACTTCAGAAAGTTGTCGAAACCCTAATTCATAATGCCCAATAAGCACTACTTTAACCCTAGACTTAAAAGGTATGAGCAACTTAAAAAAGATGCAATTAGAGGTGGTAAGGTTCAGTTCGGGGATAGACTCGACCAACGGGGCTCTGTTCGATATTACCGACGGAAGGAGGCGCTTCCTGTGTTACACGTTAGAAGACGAGCATAGAGATGAGAAAGTGGCTGGGGAGACCCGAATACCTGCTGGAGAGTATCCAATCACTTTTAGAAGGATCGGTAGGTTTCACGACAAGTATGCTTCGAGGTTTCGGACGATACATAAAGGGATGCTTTGGGTTCGTGATGTACCTAATTTTGAATACATTCTCATTCATTGCGGTAATACTGATAATGATACTTCTGGATGTCTACTTCTTGGTGACACACAAGAGAACAACCAAGGGAAGCCAGAAGGGTTTGTAGGTCACAGCACGAGAGCATACTTCCGCGTGTACCCATACATAGCTTCGGCTTTGGAGAGAAAGGAAGAAGTGACTATATTGTATACTGACTTTGATTCACCCCTGTACGAATGGTAGATTTTATTATTGAAAACATTGCAGAGCTCGCTATCGCCTTGCTCGCGCTTGTGAAAGTTGTGGTCAACTTGACCCCTACGGAGAAAGACAATCAAGTGTTCGGGATTCTCGACACCTTGATCAACTCCGTAATCCCAGATCGCCTGAAGAAGTAACTTCAGGATAGATCCCCGTAAAACCTCTGAACCATAAGTCTGGCTTTCTGCGTTAGCGCATACCTGACTCGGTAGTTCATGTTGCTCTCGGATCTAAATAGGTGGTCCTCTCTAGTTTTAGAGGGGTTCGTCTTGTCGAAGTGTTTGTATAGCCAGCCTTCTTTTGCTAGAGGGTAGACTATCCTATCGGCAAGGTGCTTCTTCCTCATGCCGTAATCTTCTGAGGCGTAGTCTAGGGTGAAGAACTCTAGGTCGTAGGCCCAAAGCAGGAACATAAGTTCTTTCCTGTAGATGTCGTTAGAGGTCTCAGCCTTGATGAGGGCCTTCTTCAAGTACTTCAGCTCGTTCCTGTTCACATACCTTTGTGATAGGTGAGAGAAGTCTCGGAACATTCTTTTATTGCTTATCTTACTTTTAGGCATGTCGGATAGTGAAAGGAAGGAAAAATTTTTAGAGGCTGTTCAGATGCTTCACATGGAGCTCGATATGCTTACCGAGAGCTACGATATGAAGGGAGTGGCTGTCAATATAATGCTTACTGGCATTATCGATCACGACGATCTAGGAGAACCTGTATTGAAAGCTGTGTTTACGCTAGACGTAGATAGCGAACAGATACTTATGGAGGCGTTCGATTTTCTGATGTTCTCCTATGAGTCTCGAGAGGAGGAGGGCAACGAGTACCTAGACGAAGACGAGGACTACGAGAGTGAGAACTGGTGGAAGGATCTTTTTGACGGGTTGGACTCACCAGAAAAATTAAATTGATGAACGGATTGATTAGGAAGATTGTCATTGGGAAAAACCCCAAGGACGCAATGGCCTATTACGTAGGTATGAGAGCAGGTGGGGGGAATGTATCGGCCATAGTTTTGGACGACCACCACCTACATAGGTTCTCTAAGACGAGGTACTTGGTGTATATGGAGGTAGACGACAGTCAAGTTTTGTGGAAGTCTGTCGACGATATGCCGTGTATCATAGAGTACGATTGTAACTTCTAACCCATGAATTTACTTTACTACTTTGTTGTGAAACTCCCGAAGTTGTTTCACGACGAGATCGCGATGGGCGATCAGAAAATATTCATTGAAACAAAATTCAATGAGTTCGAACATAGGGTGAACGAAGGTGAGGTGGTACATACCCCCTTGAAATTTAAGACCCCCGTGAAGCCAGGGGATACGCTGTACTTCCATCACAACGTAGTCATAAACGGGGGTATGCCGTTTGGAGATCACGAAGATCACTACCTAGTAAGCTACGACCCCGAGGTCGCGGTAAACTGTCACGCCTACGCATATCGACCCGAAGGCACGCAAGACATACACCCCTTAGCGAAGTGGAGCCTGTTGACCCCTTGCTTTGAAGATGAGATAGAAGAGTCTTTTATAGAGACTGTAGGTGGGGAGACCCCCTTGAGAACTAGAGGGGTGGTGTCTGGACTCAATGAATCCGCTGTAGACTTAGGTTTAAACGTAGGCGATGTAGTAGGGTTTAAAGAGAATAGGGATTATTCTTTTAAAGTAGACGGGGAGGAGTACTTCCGAACAAGGACTGAAGACATACTCTATGCCATCTAAGAAGTTCACTACTACCGACGCGGCAAAGAGATTGATGGGGAGTATGGAGGTGGCCATCAACAACATGATCGAAGAGATAAAGAAGCCCGTAGACTCCGAAATAAACGGGAGTGCGCGTAAGGCGGAGCTCCAGTCCATCAAGCAGACGGCCATAGACTGTAAGGAACTACTTGTTGAAAGACAGAGGTTGGAACAGATGATGAAGGACCTTAAATTGAGTGGCGATATCTCCGAAGGAAAAGACTATAACGGAGGGTTTGCAGAAAGATTTTCAAAATGAGTTGGAGAAAAGAAGGTTGGGATGACCTCATGGTTAGCCTAGAAGAAAACGAGTGCCTCTTAGCTGACGGGTTTGATACCGCTCTGGTAGGGATTACAGAGGGGGTGAACCCCGTGGCGGTATACGACGTAAACCGTATGCTAAACCACCTTACAGAACAAGACGGGATGACATACGAGGAAGCTAGGGAGCACCTGGACTACAATGTCATCGGGGCCTATGTCGGGGAGAAGACCCCCGTATATATAGACCTAGACTTTGAAAAAGCGTGCGCCTTACCAGAGCGCACTCACCCCTAACGTATGAAGAGTGTGTGTTTCTTTATGGTCTATCACGGTAGGCCAGAGCTAACGAAGATGTCTATAGACGACATGAACTTAGCTATGCACCACTTTATAAACCGAGGTTTTGACGTTACAGCAGTTGTAATCGGGGACTCCCCCGATGTAGAAGGGTTCTGTAACGACATGAGCATAACTCATGAAACGTTTAAAAACGACCCCGTAGCGGATAAGTTTACATACGCTTGGATGAGGGCGGCGCAACAGCGGTGCGACTATATATGTTGGTACGGGAGCAATAACGTGCATCACTCTGGGTACTGGGAGGAAGCTATGAACACCTTGATGTTTGAAGATGTGCCTACACTAGGGACAACCAACTGCTTGGTGATGTCCGCAGACAAAGACAAAACGGAAGGGTGTATATTCCATCCTACCGAGGGGTATGTGATTAGCAGTGGTCAGTTCTTCAGAACCAGAGACTTAATCAAATCCGTGAACATACTTACGGTATACAATCGGGATCAAACCTGCAACTTCGATGGGGTCTTGCTAGATGCGATAAAAGAAGAGTGCGGACCCTATGCGCTCACGGTAGTCACCCACTGCGAAGAAGACTGTATCGACGTAAAGAATTCAGAGAACATACACAGCTTCCAAGCCTATATGGATATGCCACACTACAAGCGGTACAGCACGAGAGATGTGGTGGGGAGGCACCCCTGTTTGAATAATTTCATGAACGGAGTATATGCTTGTTGATGTCAAAGGAGATACGGAGAAAGCGGTTTCGATATGCCCCCAGGGTACGATTGGCGAGCACATTGAAGTCGGTGGGATTGTCATTGTTCTTCCTAAGACCCCTAAGATCAAAAGCATCCTCTTCCATGATCTACCCATCAAAGATCAGTACTGGAGGAGATATGATCTTCCCAATGAGCTATCGCGTATTCGTTCTATGGATGAGTGGGCGGAGATGCCGAGGGAGTTCAGAGAAAAGTTTCGTCCATATATCGAAGAGGAGTTTCGGCGTAGGCGTGACGGCGTTTGGTTTTATAACCGAGGTGATGCTACATACATCACGGGGCGTCACTATATGATGCTACAGTGGTCGGTACTGGATATCGGCCACCCGTACTACCTTGAATTCCAGAGGGATATATTCTTACATTTGGCAGCGTGTGAGGCGGACCCTCGTTGTATTGGGCAGTTGTATACTAAATGCCGTAGATCTGGATATACCAACATATGCTCTTCTGTTATCGTCGATGAAGCGACTCAAGTCAAAGACAAGCTAGTAGGGATACAGAGTAAGACGGGTAAAGACGCTCAGGAAAACATCTTCATGAAGAAGGTGGTAAACATGTTCCGTAAATACCCATTCTTCTTCAAACCCATCCAAGACGGAACCACCAACCCGAGGATGGAGCTTGCGTTCCGAGAGCCCTCTAAAAAGATCACGAAGAACAACAAGACGGCTGTAGTAGGGGACGCACTGAACACGGTAATAAACTGGAAGAACACCACCAACAACGCGTATGACGGGGAGAAGCTACACCTATTGTACCTAGACGAGGCGGGGAAATGGGAAAGACCAACCGACATAAGGGAGGCTTGGAGGATTCAGAGGACGTGTTTGATCGTCGGAAGAAAAATCGTGGGGAAAGCCATGGTAGGAAGCACCGTAAACCCCATGGGAAAAGGGGGGAGGGAGTACAAGGATCTATGGGGGGATTCGAGTCCTGGGGACAGGAACAAGAATGGGAGGACTAAGTCGGGGCTATATAGATTGTTTATCCCTGCCTACGAGTCCCTAGAAGGATTTTTCGACAGATATGGGGTGGCTGTAATAGAAGACCCGAAAGAAAACGTAGAGGGTATCGACGGGGAGTATATCCATATGGGGGCTAAGACCTTCTTGAAAAACGAAAGGGAGAGCCTAAAGCAAGACGCGTCGGAGTTGAACGAGGTGATTAGGCAGTTCCCGTTTACGGAGGACGAAGCTTTCCGAGATAGTATCGAGTCGAGCCTATTTAACGTAGGGCAGATATACGAGCAGGTAGAGCATAACGACTCCCTGTTCCCCAACCCTGTTGTTCGGGGTGGGTTTAGCTGGAAAGGCGGGGTAAAAGACACCGAGGTGGTCTTCACCCCAGATACAAAGGGGAGGTTTAGGATAGCTTGGATGCCAGAGCCAGACCTAAGGAATATAAAGCTGTACGACAAAAGCAAAAGGGTACCCCCTAACGCACACTTAGGTTGCGGAGGTGTAGACAGCTATGACCTAGACGCCACTGTAGACGGGAGGGGTTCTAAAGGGGCTCTACACCTGTACAATAAATTCAACATGCAGGTCCCCGCCAATATGTTTGTATTGGAGTACGCTTCTAGACCTCCGCTGGCAAGTATATTCTATGAGGATGTGCTTATGGCGGCGGTGTTTTATGGTTACCCGATATTGATAGAGAATAACAAGTACGGGATAGCAAGGTACTTTGAGTCTAGGGGGTATGACGGGTACCTAATGGATAGGCCAAAGCACTTGCTTGCCGCGAACATGATTAAGACCAAGACCAAGGGTATCCCGTCAAACTCTGTCGATGTCATACAATCTCACGCCCAAGCTATAGAAGCGTACATCCATGAGTTTGTAGGGGTGAATAGGGACTCTGGTGATATGGGGAGTATGTACTTCAATAAGACGCTAGAGGATTGGATCGGGTACGATATAAACAACAGGACTCGATTTGACCTCACTATCAGCTCTGGTCTAGCTCTTTTAGCCGCACAAAAAGCTAAAGTGAAAAAGAAGGAGTCTCGCTTCGACGATAAGCTGTTCTTTAGGCGCTACAATAACAGAGGTTGAATTTATTATATTTGTTGTATAAGCATTGTTCCCCGCATGTACAACAATAAAACTAATTCTGTAGGGGGGTTCCCAGATCCATTGTCCTCTCAAGAGGAGAAATTAAAGAAGGAGTATGGGCTTCAGTACGCGAAAGCGATTGAAGGGCAGTGGGGTAGTAGCAACGACAACTCCTCTAGTTTTGGAGGTAGAAGGAATGTGTTTTCTAGAAATAGAGATTATGCCAACGGCACTCAAGACACATCTATCTACAAGCAGCTTCTAAATCAAAACAACCCCAATGGAGGTGACGGCTCCTTGATGAACCTAGACTTCACTGCAGTACCTATACTGCCGAAGTTTGTTAGGATCGTAGTCAATAAGATTTTATCTAGAAACCTATACCCAAACATAGAGGCTATAGACCCACTCAGCTCTAGCGAGAAGAACCAGAAGAAGAACTTTCAGCTCAATCAAGTGAGGATGAAGGAGCAGCTGATGGAGATGCAGAAGATGATGGGTCAGCCTATGATGGGGATTGACGCGAACCAAATCCCCGAAACCGAGGAAGAGGCAGAGATTCTATTAGAGACGAATATCAAGACCGACGCAGAGGTGGCAGCGCAAATCGCTACAGACCTCACCCTTTCCTGGAGCAACTTCGAAGACGCCACCTTCCGTAGGTGCGTTAACGACCTTGCAGCACTGGGTATGTCGGTGGTAAAAAGAAAGAACGACCCCAACTATGGTGTTGATATTGAGTACGTTGACCCCGTCAACTTCATCCATAGCTACACCGAAGACCCAGGTTTTTCAGACTTGGTGTACGCAGGTCACGTACGCGAGGTCCCGCTACATGAGTTGAAGCGATTGGCAGGTGACGAGTTGACTGAAGAAGACTTGAAGAAGATCTCTAAGAAGTCTCGCAGGTCTACGTCGAATATGACCCCGAATAAACCTTACGCTACTGGGGGACCAAAGAAAGAAGAGTACTCTGGGTATGTAGTGGAGGTTATGGACTTCGAGTTTCTGAGTGTAGACACCATGCACTTCGAAGAGAAAGAAAACAGACACGGCAACACCAACTTCTTTTACGAAGGTTTTGAATACAAAGAGCGCAAGGGTAGCGTCTACGATCGCACCCCCCACGCCCTAACCATAGAGTGTGTATACGAGGGGACCTACATCATCGGTACTGACCACCTGATCAACTACAGGAAGCAGTACAACACCCCCAAGAACATCCACGACATCTCTCGGGCTAGGCTGTCATATTCTGTGGTCGCCACAAATATGATGTCCAATATGCCTAAGTCTATGGTAGACAGCTGTGTGGGCTTTGCGGATATGCTTCAGCTCACCCACTTGAAGATCCAGCAGGCGGTAGCGAAGGCGAAACCCGACGGGTTGATTATCGACATCGAGGGGCTGGAGAACGTTCAGCTAGGAAAGTCTGGGGAGCTTCAGCCTCTAGACCTCCATGACATCTACGAGCAGACGGGGGTATTCTACTACAGGAGTAAGAACCCTGAGGGTGGATTCCAGAACCCTCCCGTACGAGAGATTGGAAACAGCATCCGAAACATCAACGAGCTGATCGGGCTGTACAACCACTACCTGCGTATGATCCGTGATACTACGGGTATCAACGAGGTGGTAGACGCTTCCACTCCAAAGGGTGACGCTCTGGTGGGGGTTCAGCAGCAAGCTATCGCTGCCAGCAACAACGCTACTTATGACGTAACCAATGCGGCTATGATCTTGTATAAGCGGGTTTGTGAAGACGTCGTTAAGTGCGTTCAGATCCTCCCACCCGAGTCTGTCATCTTTCAGGCTTACGAGAATGCTATCGGAAGCACGAATATGTCTGTGCTCACATCCTTTAACGACTTACCTATGTACAACTTCGGTGTCAAGGTCATGAAGGATATGGAGGACAAGGATAAGCAGTTCCTTGAGCAGAACATCCAAATTGCATTAGGGCAGAAGGAGCTAGACCTAGAGGACGCTATGGCGGTGCGCGCCTTGAAAGACGTCACTCAGGCGGAGCGCCTCTTGATTTTACGACGCTCTAAGCGAGCAGAGAAGCAGCAGCAGATAGCGCTTCAAAACAGTCAGATGCAATCGCAGCAGGCACAGCAGGCGGCACAAGCTAAAGCTCAAGAGAAGGTTCAAGAGGTTCAGCTAAAGGCCGAGGTAGACGCCAAGATGATCGAGCTGAAGACCCAATCTGAATTGGCTATACTCCAAGCCAAGCATCAGATGGAGAAAGAGATCGAGATGATTAAGCTGCAGAGGTTTAATCAAGAGAAGGAAGGGGACTTCCAGATGCGTAAGGCTATCGAAACACAGAAGGACGATAGGAAAGACAATCGTGTCAAGAAGCAAGCTGTAGAGCAGAGTAAGCTAATCTCTCAGAGGGACGGGAAGAGACCCGAACTAGAAGAACAGCAAGGGACGAACATCCTTGAAATGCTAAATATGATGAATCAGTAATGGCTAAAGTAAGTTTAGATATAGCTGAAGAGCTAGACATCACATGTCGGGTTGGGGACACCTTCAGGCTTAGAGTGAACCTAAAAGAATCCGATGGGACGGGGGTGAAACTTAGCACCTTGGGGTATCAGTTTATGATGCAGGTGCGTTCCAGAAGAAAAATCAACGGGGTTCGAGAGCTGATTATCGGGACAACGAATCAAGGCCCCCTGTCTCCTGACGGACGCAACTTCGACATCGCCATCGACGATTTAGGCAATGCCGACATCACCCTATCCAACACCTTAATGGAAGGTGTAGACCCAGGTCGCCACGTTTACGACCTGCAACTAATTGAAAGCGGAAATACTACGACCATACTGAAGGGCAACTTCAAGGTCATCGACGACATTTCTAAAACATCTAACTCCTAACGCTATGAGTTTAACATCTCCAGCTCAAATAACAATAACTGTATCGCGACTGGGGTCTCAAGGTCCTACTGGGCCTACTGGACCTACGGGTGGGGGTACAGGCGAAGGCGGAACGCTAAGTAACGAGCAAGTCCAAGACATCGTTGGGGCTATGCTTACGGGCACTGAAACTGGTATAGACGTATCATACGACAACACCGACAATAACATAGACTTTGTTGTTTCGGACCAAACCCTACAGAGCTCATCTACAGGATCGGGCAACTTGAAGCTCACTATGAGCAACCCAGGGGCAAATGATGATGTAACCCTAACCCTTGCTGGAGGCCTATCTGTTAGTAGTGTGAATGCCGCTGGTGCCACTCTAACTTCAGCTAACGACAACACTACGTATACAGCGGGGAATGGATTGGATCTTACTGGAACTGCATTCAGTGCCGACTTAAAGGCTAACGGGGGACTGGTCATAGATTCTACAGAGATAGCTGTAGACTTAGCGGCATCTTCTATTACAGGTACGCTCGGGGTAGCTGATGGTGGTACTGGGGCTACGAGCCTTACTGCCAACTCTTTGTTGACTGGAAACGGAACTAGCGCGGTAGTTGCTGAGAGCAACCTGAGTTACGACGGCTCTTACCTTCTGGACGTAAAGAACGACAATTCGAGTGAGTCGGAGATACGCTTGTATTGCGCGTCTAGCAATGAGCACTACGTGGGTATCAAGGGGTCTCCACACTCGGGTTCTACTAGTCACATACTCCAGCTACCTAAGGTGGCGGGTAGTGCAGGGCAATACTTGAAAGTAGACAGTGTAAACGGTAACACTCAGCAGCTTATTTGGGGGGATGTAACTGTGTCTACCATCACCTCTATCATCAACAGTAGTCTCACAAAAATTGGAACTGCTACCGACCAGGAGTACATAAACTTCGCCACGGCTAACGAAGTCAACGTACATGTCAACAACACAGAGAGGTTAAGTGTAACTGCTTCAGGGGTGGACGTTACGGGTAATCTGACGTCTACAAAGAATGTCTTCTCTAAGACGTCAAACACCGATCATTCACATCAAGGGGATGTAGTGTTTTTTGGTGCTACTACGAGCATGACTCAGGGGGACTTGTACTACTTCAATTCTTCTGGGAATTGGGCTCAAGCTGACGCTGATGCTGTAGCTACTTCTGGGGGGGTCTTGCTGGCTATTGCCTTGGGTGCGGCGTCGGATACTAACGGGATGCTTTTGAGGGGTGTTTACACTATGGACGCCGCCGCTGTAGATGGCACTGAGGCTACTGGTGACGAGCTGTATGTAAGCACGACTGCAGGGCACGTAACGAATACGGCCCCTACAGGTAACCTAGATATAGTTAGAGTTGTGGGGTATTGCTTAGACGGTACCAATGGGCAGATCTGGTTTAACCCATCAAACGACTTTATTGAAATCACGGCATAATGTCTATATCCAAGATTAGTGGGGTCTCTGCTGGCTCAATATCTAAAGTAGATGGGGTCGCTAAAGCGAGCATAGGTAAGTTCAACGGGATTACCCTAACGGTATCCTCTTCGGGTAATCTACTTCTAGACACTTACCCCAATTCGGCGGCCTCGTACTCAGTCCGCAAGTTGGACAAGGACTATTCAGGCTACTGCATGAAGATCGTAGTGGACAGCGCAGTCTCAGTAGGTACTGTAAACGCTAGTGACCCACAATACGACATTGGCTTTGTTAACGGAGACTTAGATGTTGCCGCTATAGAAAATCATTGCGACAAAGGGGGTAACAACCACAACGCTTATGTAGTAAAATGGTACGACCAGAGTGGCAATCAGAATGACGCCAGTCAAAGCTCATATACCTCTATGCCGCAGATTGCTGCTTCGGGAGTGGTGATTACTGAGAACGGGAAGCCTGCATTGAGCAGCGGCGGTAATAGTTCAAGTGGTTTCATGCTTATCAATAACACAGGCTGGAACATAAATAATTTATCTTGTTTTTTTGTTGGAGTAAATAGTGCAGCAAGCGGAAGACCGCCTGTGTCGCTTGGAGCTGTCGCGGATGGTGCTGGGTGGTATCAAAATTGGAGCAGCCTTGTATACTATGGCACAAGCACAGTATTCGGCGGAAGTATTTCGCGCGGGTCGCAAACTTTGACCGCTTTAATTGCAAGCACATCGCAGAGCACTTTATACGTCAGGCAAGACGGCTCGGCCAATGCAAGCCGTTCAACCATAAACGCAGTCGTTGGTTCTACCACGGTCGGGTTAGGTCATTTGGACGACTCGTATACTGACACAGGTCACAAATGGCAGGAAATTATCATTCATACAAATGACCAGTATGCTAATATTAACGGCATAGAAAGTAACATCAACACTCACTATCAAATCGGAAACTTCGGTACGCCTACTTCTGGATTGCTCTACGACTACGGCAGTGCCACGGGTGGAACGGATGCAGCAGCAGCGTACTCTGTTAGGCAGTTAGCAAATACTGCTGCTAAATCTATGCGTATTGTAGTGGACAGCGCAGCCTCAATAAACACTGTAGATGCTAGTGACCCACAGTACGATATCGGATTTGACTCTAACGGAGACTTAGATACGGCTGCTATTGTAGCTGCATGTAACAACCCGTCAGGCGATAACTACAACGCTTATGTAGTAAAATGGTACGATCAGAGTGGCAA
>Ga0187218_1000251_pt1 | contig 16457 bp, 9 predicted proteins | sample 14SPOviralmetaG_FD_130167 | JGI IMG/M metagenome (GOLD analysis project Ga0187218, IMG submission 130167) | Marine viral communities from the oligotrophic San Pedro Time Series (SPOT) site, San Pedro Channel, CA, USA - 14 SPOT_SRF_2010-08-11... | ecosystem: Environmental > Aquatic > Marine >...
GGGTTCGTGGCATCATAGGATTGGCAGACATTGCTGTGCCACCCATCTGCATTGGTTTGCGAACCATAGACCCGTAGGCGTATGACTTGCGGGTATTTTTATTGTTCATTTTCATCGGTTTGTTCCTCGTGCTACATCAGTTATTTCTTGTTGCTTTTGTTCTTCTAGGTCTTCAGAAACTTCGTCAGGTGTTATTACTGCAGACCTCTCACCTAAAAGTACGTCGAGAGGGGGAATCTCTCCGCCTGAAGTCAACAGGTCTGTTGCTAGGTAGTTCTTAATACGTGCGTTTAGAAATTCAAGTTCTTCAATAGGTATGTCTGAAGATTCTGGTCTCATAAGAATATTGTTAATAATCTTAGCGGCTTCTCTATCCGTCAAAGCTAAATTAACAAGAGTTTGATTTTTAGCAAGCATCAGTCTTGCGGATACTTCTGTAGCCACGTACAAGGGGCTAACCATTCCTCTGGCTAAGTTAAATACTCTAGCAAACATACTGTCTATGGACATGCCTCTGGTATCTGCTGAAGCACGAAATCCGTAGCCATCCCCGGAAGCATACTTTGCCCACTCTGCCATGTCCTCTAGCTCTTGGGTGTGGTCTTCTCCGAGAACATGCACCATAACTTTTCTTTTTGCAGGGTCATTTACGTGGTCAACCAGTACATTGATGTCAGCAACTTCTTGGATGGCATCGTTCATACCTACCATCTTGCCATACTTCGCACCTGATTTTCCGTATAGACCGCGAACATACATGTACTTCAGGCCGTCACGAATCTCTGCTTCAGACATCCCGCCTGCTCTAAACCTAGCAGCCGTACGGTCAACCAAAGCAACAGCTTCGTCGATGCTATCAGGGGTTCCGCCTTCAAAGACACGGTCGAAGAATTGTTGAGGATTACTTGTTAAGGATTCTATCTGTTCCATCTTGTTAAGGATGGTCATTTGTTGGTCAACCTCTTGTTGCACAGCAATATTCAGTACACTGCCTTTATCGTTGAGGTCTGTTTGAATCTCTTTAAACACACGTTTTGCGTTGTCACTTCGGCGTAGTAAATCATCTGTGCTAACAGAGAAGCCCTTAACTCTGTCCGACAACCCCAAGGCACGTACGCCTTCCGAGCCGTCTGCCTCAAGAACAGGAATAGAAAGTATTCTTTCAGCGTCCATTATTCTTTTAGCACGACCAAAATCATACGTGGCTGTACCCTCTTGGATAGAGTTTATAGCATCCCTAGCTTTTTCAGGAGATTCCCCGCCTAGAAGAGTGCGAACACTAGCCATAGCATCAACTTCGTTTCTGTACTGTGCAATCATCCGCTTGCCAATCAAGGCTTCCATCAAGGACTGGGCCGCGTCAGCAGAATGGCGTTGCGAAGAGTCAGAGAGGTCGAAGGCGTAATCTCCGGCACTGTTCTTTTTAGCTCCTAAGAAAAACATGATGCGGTTTTTCTGCTCGGATATTTCGTCTTTTAAATCACCTATCTTTACATTGTCTGTGGTTTCTGACAACTTTTGAAAGGCTTTTGCTATGCGAACGAAGGGTGCTTCAGGTCGTCCCGATACACTTCTGTAAAAATGACGGCCTTCTTTAGGGTCTTGTGTTGTAACATTTGTGCGTTGTCTTGAGTTTATAACGTCGGACATATACCGACCCTTATCCATCTGGTACCCTACAACCTTTTGGTAATTGTCTCTGGCTTCTCTCACAAGCATTGCCAACTGAGGGTCAGTGTCTTCGAAGGCTTGGTCAATAACCCGCGTAAAAGTCTTCGCTATTTCGCCAGACTTATTAGGTTGTAAACTGGTGGCTCTATCTCTGAAGTAACGGTACACATCTTCTGCTTGTTCTGGTGTAGCTTCGAAATACTTAAAGACGTTACCAGCTTCTTCTGAAGCGTTGTCCAGCATAAACATGGCTAACTCTGCATAACTTCTAGACGTAATATCTCCGTTTTCAAGGGCTGCATTTAAGAACATCTCTGCAGCTTGTTCTGCTGTAGACCCCGTTGCTTCGGCAGCTTCCTGAAATGTACTAGCCAAACCCCTTTCAGCCATCGTTTCAAATGTTTCTGCTAGAGCATCACCGCCCGGACGAGCAAAAAACTCACGACCACCACTGAACATAAAGGACAGAGGCTCTCCCCGTAAGTCTTCAGATAGATTGGTCAATTCTCGTACAACCCGTGTCATGTCTACTTTGACAGGTTGGTCAGAACCTTCCGGTATGTAGCTGTTGACTTTTTTGTATCCGGCAGAACCTACAGCTTTTCTGCGACTATGCTCTATATCAAACAACTTGTCTGCAACAGGACGTATGGCTCTTAGAAGAGTACGCTCATCCATAATATCTGAGGCTGCTAGAAGATTAGCACTCTGTAGACGAGCGGCTTTTGTTAGTTTTAAGGCTACCTCTGCGGCTTTCTTAGCGCGGTCTATAGTCCCCACTACTTCTGAGTCTTCTAGAGCTAGTTCTAGGTTTACGAGTCTACCTACCGTGTCCTCGTCTATTTCTTCAGTGCTGTTATAAAATTGATTCAACAGCTTTTGCATTTCCTGCTTTTTGACGTTGACACCAATCCTGCCGCCTATAACAACTTCTTCTATTTGTTGCATCATAGCCTGTAGAGGTTCGTTACTATCTAACTGTATTCCTCTTTTAGCCATCCTTCCTTGCATGGATTTCATAAGTGTGTCCATGCCTCTGTAGTTCTCCTCTTCTCTAGACAGAGCTGTGAGAACATCGTCCATAGTACCGGGGTTGGTTAAATCACTAGGTTTTAGCTGATTACCTTTTATGTATTGAACGGAGATAAGAGGCGCGAGTCCTGTTGCTTTTGCCAAACTCAAGTGAAGAGTTTGCATATTGGCTGCAATTTCAGCGTAGCCCTGCTGTATAGCAGCCTCGTCTGTCATGCGTATACCTGAAGAATCTGTAAGGTATAGGTCCTCCATACGACCTCGTATACGCCCTAGCAGCCCATTATACTTACGCAGAGCATCGTAACTTCTGATACGAGCTTCAGGCTTCATAGCTTTAAAGATACCTGCCATTGTTGTAAAGGACTCTATCTGCTCATCTGTTACTTCTTCACCAGCATCAGCCATAGCTCTACGCATAGCTCCTTCGTCACCTCTGACAAGCATACCTTCTGTTATGAACGGGAGAAAGTTTGCGTTTTCAAAGCTTAGAGCTACATCTTTTATTGTTCCGTCTGTGAGTGCGTTAGCAATGCGGATTCCGGTTGTAGCAGTGTATCTACCCACAGGCAAAAGAACAGGAGCTAGCAGAGGGGTGACTATACCGCTGAGTACCTGTGCAGTTCCATCATCGAGACCTAGTGCGTCCCAATCCATTATGGTTGGTGCGTAACCTATGGCAGTAGATATAACCACGTCGTCTGCAGCCAGCCCTCGCGTGTAGGGGTTGTCAAAGTACCCAGTGCCTTTGCCACGAGTATAAGACTTCAAGCCGTTTTCTAATGTCTGTAGTTCTTTTTCTGCATCCGCTATTTTTTGTTTAGTATTTAGTTTTCCAAAAGGGCTTGCAACTCTTAATTCGTCTTTAATTCTGTTTATGTTTGTTGTGTATGAGTCTAGGGTGTTGAGATGGTCATTAACACGAGAGGCACGAGTCATAGACTCTTTCTTTCCTACTCTCGCAATCTTACCTAGAGTAGCTGCTCCCCATACTTTTCTAAATGTTCTTCCGACGACGTTGCTTTCTTGTTGCGATAGTTTTACAAAAACCTCGTAGTCACTTAAATCTGAACCAAACTTGCCCGGATATTGCTTACGAGCTTCGGTTACTTTATCTATATACTTCTGTCCCTTGGATATACTACGCAAAGTCAAACCGAGTGTGAACGGAGCTTGTGTTCCGAATATCAAGGCAGACTTTTCAAACCCAGTCAACTGCTCGTATGCCATCTGAACAAGACTACCCGCAATTTCAGAAGGCAATCCAACATCTTGCATAACGTGGTTACCCTCATCATCCAGAACGGGCTGTGCAGATTTATTACCCAACTCATCTTCTTTAATTTCGTAAGAGGGTTGCTGGTGAGCTACAGCCCATGCATCGGAACCAAACCTCTCTATGAAGCTATCCTTGTACCACTCTTGAACTCGCTTTTCAGAGCTTCGTAAAATATTGCTACTCTGTAGAATTTCTTCGTAACCCTGTACTGCTTTATTAGAGCCATAGGATGTCATGCCTTCTCCGAAGGAAGCTGCAAAATCATCTTTCCAACTTGTGTCAGGATTGTCGTTGGTCTGTGCATCATATATTCCCGCGCCAGCGTTTACCACTGCAGCAGCGAGTGTGGGTATCCTAGCCACATCGCCGGGGAGCGCACCTAGCATACGTGCAAATTCTTCGCCTAGTTGCCCTTGGCTGAAGTCATCAAGAATAATCTTCTGCCCTGCTAAAGGAACAGGAGACTCTGGGGTGAATAGCTTTGCAATGTTTTGGCTTTGCTGTACTGCTTGAGTAAATCTGTCTTGAACCCACTGGGGCTTGGACTGTATCTCCGCAGGCATACGTACTTCTGAATAATCAGGACTAGAAAACTCAACAACCAGCTTGTCTTCAGGCTGTTGTTTCACTGTGTTGCTAGCTGCATATTGTGCGTACAGGCTGCCCTTGAACGCACTGTCTTCTCTAGCTTTAGCTAAAACTGTAGGACTGATAGGGGTGCTACCTATCATGGTAACGCCCTTACTTGTGATATCCTCGGCAGTAACCGACGAGATTAAATCTTCAAAAGAACTTCGCGTGTCTTGGGTCTGCTGCCCTGACTGTAACGCCTTGTCTTGTGCAGCCATAGCGGGCAGGTCAACAACGACAGGGCCTAGTCTGCCAGCCCTGTAAATAGGCTCATCAAAGGAAGCAGAGACACGACCATCGGTCGCCTGTGGTACAGAAGCTCCCGCCTGTTGTGTAGGAGTGATAACAGGAGGCTCCGCCTGTTGTGGCGGAGGTGTAGGAGTGATAACAGGAGCTTGTGCCTTGGCTTGTTCTTCTTGTGAAATGTCTATCATTACTGAGCCTCAAACCCCACTATTCTGCCGTTTTCTAATATGGGTTTGTAGAGAGTTTCATCCCCCTCAAACTTTCTAAATTCACCTACTGTCGTAAACTTCTTTCCTGCGAACGAGGCAGGGTCTATGCGGCCCGTCTGTGTAGGGGTTGCAGACTGTGCAGGGGTTTCTGCAGACTGTGCAGGGGTTTCTGCAGACTGTGCAGGGGTTTCTGCAGACTGTGCAGGGGTTGCAGCAGGCTGTGCAGCAGCACCTGACTCCCTCATAGTAGGTCTGTTTTTATCTGTGACAAGGGTAGCAACGCCGTTTTGTATCAAGTACATAGCACCGCCTGATAAAAATGCGGATGTTCCTTGGGCTACTTCATAATCACCCGTGACATCCAAGCCTTGTGTAATAACACCCACGTCTAGGACGGGCGCAGCAGGAGCAGGAGTGCTAGAAGCAGCCATGGAGCCTTGCTTGTATAGTAGTATCGTAGGCACCACTATTTTTTCGTGTATTTCTAGTGCAATCTTGTCTGCTCTTGTAACAAAGGCTTTGTTAGTCAGGTCGTATACTTTCTGTAGTTTTTTCTTCTTTTCTACATTCAGGTCTATGGTAGTTCTCAACGCTGCTAAATCTGAGTCTAAACTAGAAAACACACCCGCTCTACCTACCTGCTTCAAGGCATTTTCAAAGTCTTGGTTAGATAAGCGACCACTAGGGTCGGCAGCACGGGCAATCTGCACAGCTAAGTTAAATTCTAGGGCTTGCATTTCACCAATTCGTTGAGAAGCACTATACCCATACGCTGCTGCAATAGCCTCGATACTTTCAGCAGTTGTTGTAGTGTAAGATGCACCACCTACAGTGATAGAATTTCTTGAATCGTTTACATCTGCTACGCCATTGTCAAAGACGGTTTGTGCGAATTGTGATAGCTGTCCTGTAGAAGCAGTCAAGCCTACTATACCTTCAGTGACTGCTCTCCAAAGTCCTGAAGTTTTACCCTCGGACCTAAGTGTGAAAAGCCGCCCACCTAGAACAACTACATTATCAGCAGCTTGGTATGTACCTCTAGTATCATTATATCTCTTATCTCCTAAGAAGTCTTTTGGAGTTTCTTCTTCTACTAGCACCCTATTTAAATTATCCTGTTTAAATTTCTTTTGGTACACAGGGTAGACAGCCGCAATCATCTTGTCTACGTTGTTTTCGGGGTCTTGATTTGCGACCTCATTTATAAGGTAGCTTGAGGTGAGCGCTCTTGCTTGTGGGTCCGTTCCAAAGTCTTGAATCCCCATATCTAATAGATTTGCAGCATGCAACATACCCGCCGCTTGTAATGCTGGGTTTTTGTTGTAACTATACTCACTCATATTAGCCATCATGTTATGCCGCGAACCCTGATTCAGTGACGTAGCGAGAACATCCAATTTGTCGGATTCTTTTTTCGTTGTAGGCAGTATGGCATCGGCGTCCTGACCGGGAAGGGGTATTAAAGTGTTGGTTGCCTCTGCGTCTCCGCTCCCGACTATAAGTTTAAACGTAGTGTCTGAAGAGGCTACGGTGTTTTGGCCTATTGACTTCTCAAGTTGCTGTTTAAAAGCAAAGAGTTGAGGATAGACTTTTTCTAAGGTTACTCTTATTGATTTACCATTTTGTGGTGGCGCATATTTGTTAAGCATATAGTTAGTTTCATAACTATTGATGGAGGCTAAAGCTGTGGATGCACCTCCGTTTTGTCTGTAAAAAGATAAGGCATCGGAAACTCTACCGGGAGATGCAAACTGCGTGTTCCAACTAGACAAATAGTTCTCTGCTTTTTGGTCAACGTTGTTTATTTTTTCAAAATTTCCACCTAGCTTATATCCGCCGAGCTTATGGGTGTTCTCTATGTCGTCAGCAGCAACACCCAAACCCGCAAGTTCCTGCTGACTGTAACCCAGCCCTTTAGCAGCGAAGTTAATCTGCTCTTGAGTTGCCTTTCCACCGGATATCAAAGTAAAAAGACGGTCTTGGCCTTCCTTTTGCTTTGCTGCGTTTGCCTCTTGCTGCAGACGTTCATTGTCGGCTTCTTGTTTTTTCTTTGCAACGTGGCCTTCTAAAAACCCCGACGCGAATGACATCAATAAAGACATTACTGTTCTCCCTCTCTGTCTGCGTTCATAAAGCTAGGTTCCTCAGGTTCGGCACCTCTGCGAATAGCAGCATTTAAGTTTTCACGAACGTAATCGAACATCTTTGGATTGTTATCTTTCATCAAGCGCATGAATGTTTCGTCATCCATGTCGCCATCGTCTAGGGTGTCGTTGTTTTCAAACAAACGGTAGGGTATGTTTTCTTCTTCAGCCATATCAGCTATGACTATACCGAGGGGTCCTTTGATTAGAATACCCACATCAGGAGAAAACTTACCGTCTCTAAATCCTTGGAAGATAATACCCTCTACCATAACCTCTACAGATACGCCAACCATAAGCATCTTGGCTATTTGTTGTTTTTTTCTAGGGACCATAATGCGGTCCACAAGGTAGTCCAAAACCTCGTCAGGGTTTACCATCTCAGGAGGCTGGCCCCAAGCCCACTTGCTGTTATCCTCAGTGAGAGAATGTCCTGCAGGTGCTACGTTGAAGGGGTCTAGGGTTTGTTCTTCTGCCACGAAATTCTCCGTTATTTTATGTTTACTTCTGTGCCGCCTGCTGACCCCGGAGGCGTAGGTTTCCCACGCCTAGTTGTCGGGCGTACTGTAAACGTCTCTGTCATTCGCTGTAGGTTTGTATCAAAATTGACTTGCTGCATGCGCCTCATTATGGCGTCTCGATAGACACTGTTGGTGGGAGTATAACGCTTTTGTTGTACCCCTCCCTGCATTTGACGATAATTATTGGAAGCTCTAACTTCAGGCAACCTAGCCCTTTCTCCTTGAGCCGACTCTTCGGCTGACATTGCAGAGTAGAACCTAGCACCCTTACCCACAAGTCCTAGGAATCCACCGGACCTTTCTTTATCACCAAATTCATCGTAAAACTCATCTTCTTTTCCCAGAAAAAAATCTTTGCCCACGTCGAATGCAATTTCTAGTGCTTTTGAAAAATCAAACATACTTGTTTCCTACTTATAATATACCTGCTAAAAAGGTACCCACCAGTTTAGCTAGGTCATCTTTTTGCTGTTTAGAGTACAGGTCTTTACTGTTAGCAAAGTTCATAGCATTGAGGCCCATGTCATGCTCACGAGCCAAGGTGTTCTCGCCCTTCGTAAAGTTCCACGAAGCGTTATCACGATAGGCTTGCCAGAGATTGTTTAAAGCGTTTTGATTTGCGTTGAACTCGTTCTGGACATTGATGCGATTAGTTTCGTTATCTGTTGCTGTATTAAACGTGTTCACTTCACGTCTCCAAACAGCATTAGATTGGTCTACTGCAAACCTCATGTTAGCGTTGAACGACTCCCGTGTTTCTTTGACGGTAGCGTTGAACTGAAGCATGGAGTTTGCTTCACTGGCATTAAACTGCTCCATAGATGCCTGTCGATTTGCATTGGCTGTATCAACCTGTGCGCCTAACTCTGCAAAGTACTCCTCAACCTGCAATTCATTCTTAGCGTTGAATTGCTTTCTGGCGTTTTCTTCAGCCGTATCATTGAATAACCCTTCGACTTGAGACTGGTATGTTAATTCAGTGCTTCTTTGTTCGTTGTTAAGATTAGCTAGGTCGATTGATAGAAAGGCTTCAGCGTTGACTTTTGCAGATGTCAGCCTCGCATTTAGGTTTGCAGTGTCCATATTCGCTATTGTAACCGCGTTCTGTAGGGCGGTAGCTTGCTTGTTATTTAAATTTGTTAGTTGTATCGCTGAATACTTGTCGGCATCTTTCGATGCAATCTGTATACCAGACTCCATCAAGGCTTGCGTAATTGCAGCAGAAGCCATGCTCGATGCACCCAGACCTCTTCTCTGCATAAGAGCGTTGACTTTGCGAACCTGAGGAGCAGCCCACGGAGGCATGGGACCCCCTGTTTCGAGGGAAGACATCAGTTGGGCAATTTGATACTGAACTGTTCCTTTTTCGTCTAGCTCTTCTACGGCAGCTTCTGCTAATGCTCCTTCTGATAGCTCTCCCTGTATTATGTCCATATATGGGTCAGTACGGTCTAGGCTTGCTGATTCTGCATCCCCCAACTCGGCTAGACCATCTTCTGTTTTCGCAATAGAATCTACCTGACCTATACTGGGGTCGGGTTTCGTAGGGGCTGTAGTAAGGAGTCCATCCATAGACCCTTTGACAGCAGTCGGTAAATCTGTACTTTCGCCTAACTGCCCTGTGTCTTCAGCCAGTATTTCGTCTTCACCAATTTCTAGCTTTTTACTTGTGACCTCAGGAACACCACCACCAGCCAGTATACCCATTTCGTCTTGCACAAGTTTGTCTGCAGTGTCTTCAACAGGTGGGTCTACAACAGGTGTGTCTTCAACAGGTGTGTCTTCGGTTGTATCTTCTGCCATACTAATTCATTCCCATAACCAAAGTAGCCATCATTCCAACTACTGCTAATGTACTAGCCATTATCATAGCTTCCAATCGCCACATTCTTTTATCTAGTGCATCTAACTTACCGTGAACTAACTCACGAAACATCGCGCACTCTTTTTCATGCGACTCTAACTGTAGCTGTGTTTTCAATTCTTGTTCCATCTCAGGTTCCATAGTGAGTTTCAGCACTTTTACGCACCGTCATACTTGGGCATATCTGAATTAGGCCACGTTTGACCTGCGCTGGGCTTACCACCGGATGTGAAGGTTTGAGAGTCACCGTCAGAAGAAAGGCCCGTTAGGGATACTGCTGCCGCATCACCACAATTACTGTGTGATTCTGATAACTTAAAGGTGTTGGTAGCTGTATCTATTATATAGTATGTTGCGCCATCTGTCAATCCACCTATAACTGCCGTAGCTTCATCATCAGAGTTCATACCTGCGTTGTAGTGCACCTGCTCGTCGTTTACAAAGCCATGTCCATTGATTGTGATGGTGTTGTCTGAGGTGCTGACTACACTAGAGGAAGTCGCATCAATCTCTTTAGCCGTTGAAGAGGCACCCGCTGTTGTTTCGTACACTGCTTGGAGTCCGGCAATGTCGCTGGCATTGTTGATTGCTGTCTTCAGTGCGGCATAGTTGGTACGAACAGCAGTGCGATACGCAGTAATCTCTGCGGGTATTGCTGTGCTTGTTTCTGTCTTACGAACTACATACCAATCTGTACCAGCGAGGCTAGATGCGGATATATCCTTGGCTTCTGCAACTTTACTAGCTTGTAAGCCCGCCAAGGGTTTTGGTAGAAGCGCATCACCATCAGAGTTCCAGCCCCAGTAGTAGAAGCCATCGTATGGACCTAGTTCGGCTTCCCACGATATACCAATGGTGTTCTTTTCTGAGTCGCTATATCGCATCCAAATTGACGGGTACTTTGTGCCGTCCGTACCCGTAAATCCTTTACCCGGACGGATGGTTGCGTTGTTATATTTCCAAGGCATTGATTGCTCCTATCGGGCGTTCGAATATTTAAAGGGCTGTTCGGCAAAGGCAAGGTAGATATAGCCTTTATTAGAGCCGACTTCACTGTAAGAGTTTCTAATTTTGAAACCATTAGATAAGAAATCTATAGGCACACCTCTTGTGGCTTCATCATCAATGTTATTATTAGCTTCTAAGTTTAAAGAAACAGGGTTTGCAGGCGACCTTGTGTTATCGTATATAACCCAATCATATCCACCACCACCCTGTGTGTATGACTTGCACATGACCCACGCAGGGCGAAAACCTAAGTGTACATATGTGTTGTCTGAGGCATTCATTCCGGTATAACTGCCAGCCTTGCAGTACCCTTCGACGTCTGCAAAACAATAAGCTATGTAAGTGTGACTTGAATGATTGACAGACAACTGATTATTGACGCTAAAAACTGTATCCGTTGGTGCTGTACTATTCCAGTGAGTTTGACTAGTTGATTGGCCTACATTGTTATCCAAGTCGATATAACTAGTTGTAGGATTTGCTAATCCAGAATGATACACTGCCCAGAAGTAATCTCCTGTGCGATTTTTAACGATATACATCGTAGGTGTTTTACCCAAGCCATGACCAACTGTGCCAGCAGATGAGGTTCCAGACCAGCTTACTATGCTAAACCCAGCCTCTGGATTTGCAGATATGCTTGATGAAATTGTACCATCGCTGTTACTGGCCGCAGAGCCGCCAGCTAACCAGTTCCACGATACATATGTTTTATCGGTGGCGTTAGCCCCCGCCGCACTTCCTAGAGTAAATCCATCTGCGTCAAAAGATGTTAAACCACTCTCATCAGCTTCATCATAAACGTGGTCTTGATACAGCCTTTTGCTTGCACCACGAATACTGTCGTAGGACGCATGTGAGTATGTGTGGTTTGTTACTTTGTTCCACACCCAATCGGGCTGAAAACCAACGCCAGTTATAGCCTGAGTTCCACTGTTGCCTGTGTAAAGCACCGTGTTAAAATACTCAGACCCATCAATAATTTCTGGCTCAGGCAGGTTGGCTGAACATAAAGATGTGTAGCCAGACGGTACAGCATATTCAAACGTGCCTATTCCTTTGCTATCCGAATTTGCGGAGGAAACATTTGCGCTGTCTTGCCCAAAGTTCACTCGCCAAGTAATTGTTGCACCACCATCACCTGCCCAAAAAGGAATATATCTTCCATTTGTGTCAGTAACAACATCAACACGATTTGTGCCATCTGAGAAATCAGGAGTGCCATTGATGTATGTGCCGTTTACAGCAACCCATACCCAAGTGTTGTCCATGTCTACAGCGAAACTAACAACAGCACCAGTCTGCTCTGCAATGGAAGATGTATAACTAACATTTCCAATAGACCCATCGGCACTAGAATAAATTTTATTATCATCGGAATAAAAAGTAACAGCATCGGACGTTACAGTAAGCCTATTGTTACTTCCTAAATCTTGTGCATCGTCGTTCCAAATACCACATATTGCGGCTCTAGAACCATTTGTAAGTGCGCCTGTGAAGGTCTGCTCCCAGTACCACTTACCAGTTGTAGGTAAAGCCATTGTTGCGGCGTGTTGCATAGTGGTGTGGTTGCCAGCAAACGAACTTGCTAGATTGCCTTCGCTATATGTTATACTGCCTGTTGTTCCGCTTCCTTTGTGTATTGGATTCATAGTAGCAAAATTATTTGTCGGGCTGTCTGGCACCACATCTGAGGCAACAAGGGTGGAGACAGCAAAGTTATTGCCAAGACCGGACTGGTCATCTCCAATATTAGTTTGAGCCGTTGTGTCTTGGTCTGTTGTTGCAGTTCCTGTAGCTTCAAACGTGAGGTGAAAGCCATTATCGCCGTAGGTCAAACCGCTACTAATATCCTTCGGAATCCATATACCGTCCTTTAGCTCTCCAAAACTATCGTGACTCACAGCCGCAGAATCTATCGACACAAATTCAGCTATATAACCGTCAAAGTAATTCGTTGTGCTTCTGCCAATGTAAGTTATTTTGTTGTTAGTAAAATGGCTGTTTTCCGAAGTAGTAGGATAATCTGCACTATCAAAAACAGTTTCTCTTACGCCGTTGATGTACAACCTAAGACGGTCAGTCTCTGTTGAATTATCACGGTCAAAGATTAAATGGATGTGATACCAACTGCTGACATCTCTAAAAACCCTAGTGGTATCTAACTGTGATGTAGCACTGCCAGCGGCTTCAGTTCTGTATCTTAGCGTGTCATCAGACAGAAATTGAATAACAGACGAGTCATTGTGGTTACTGGGAAACGAACTTCCTACAGCATACATCATTTGCGTACTGCCTAGATTTCCACGCTTCACCCAGAATGATGTAGTGTTTAAGTTTCTGCCGTTTGAACTATTTGCATCTGGGTTTCTGCTAAGATGTGCGCTATCACCATCTTCAAAACGCAAAGACTGGTTTATCGTGTGCGAATAGAACGAGCCTAGCGCACCACCGACATCGCCAACACCACCAAGACCAGAACCTGTTGAACCAACTATACTCATTAAGTTAAAGCTCCTGAAACAGACACAAGTATACTATTATCCCCGCTGTCTGCTTTTACATAGTAGGTTAAGTGATACACCCCAGCCGTGCCTATAGCGGTTAAAGCCGCGGCGTTCATACCTACGATAGCATTAAGGCTGACCGCACTAGCACTTGTTTTATTTAGAAAGATGTTACCGGACTGACCTGTTGTTTGATTGCTAAAAGTAAGAGTGGTGGTATGCCCCACGCTTATACTAAAGTTGTTATGGTCAGCTAAATTCATAGTGGTCGTACCACTATCACCACTCGTACTTATGGCGGCGTCTTGAATGCCTATAGCCCGCCCTTTAACCGTCACATCATCTTCGATTGTCAAAACAGTAGTGCCTGTGGCAATACTCAACACATCTGCGTCAGCATCATTCTTAATAGTCACGTCCGAAGTAGAGCCTTGGCCCGTAAGGATAAGACCTTCTGCGGCAGTGTAGCCTATTGCAGCATTGTCACCTGCGGCTGTATCTCCATCCGGTTGGAAATTTGCACCTCCTACGTCGCCACTGAAGTCAGCGGCAGTACCGTTTAGTTGCTGCGTAAGTGTGACTTGTCCGTCACTTGCTATTGCAATAGCATCCGCATCTCCTACAGAACCTATCTGTCCGGCATTTGCAATCGTTATGCCACCGCTGTGAACATCCCTAGCAGTAAAGGTTGCAACGCCTACTTGTGCGAGTGTACCACTGATTTCTACATTGCCGTTGATATCAATCAAGGTGGAGTTTAATTCAATTTCATCATCTGCGTTGATGTCTAAGTCACCATCAGCAGGTGAGCCAATGTTGATAGCGGAGTCGCGGAACTGAACTACACTTGCTGCATTGAGCAGTACACCCGTATCGGCAACGTGAGTTAGGGTTACGTCTTGGTCGTTACCAAACTGTATAGTACCAGCATCAGCAAGGAATAAGTCCGAGAACTCTTTCGATGCAGAACCCAAAGTAGTACCATCTGCACTCACAGGCAAAATAGATGTACCAAAAGTACCTGTGTTGATTACGGGGCTGGTAAGTGTCTTGTTTGTCAGGGTATCTGTTGATACGAGAGACACTAGGGTTGAGTCAGCACCTGCTGGAAGCAACATAGTGTTTGTTACGGTTGCACTATGTGGTTGCGATGCTACTGTTTGACCGTGACTATTACTTTCACAATTAAATACTATTCTTCCTGAGTTGGTGTTTCCTCGTACAACCACCGTGCCTGTTCCGTCGGGAGCCAAGTCGATTGTGGCATTGGATGTTGTGACGATATCCGCGCCATTCATGTCGAGGTTGCCACCTAACTGAGGAGTACTATCCTCTGATACGTTTGATATAGCACCCGATGTGGCAAGTCCTGCGACGACTGCACTTCTTGTTATCTTCTTTAATCCACCCCCTGATGTGTCTACAGCGAGGAATACGTCGTCGTTTGCTACCGTAGATATCTCAGCCAAGTCGCCAACTGCTTTTTCTTCAAAGCTGGTTCCGTCTGCAACAAGTATGTGTCCTGAGGTGACAGTTGGCATTATCAACTTGCCGCCCAGAGTTACATCCCCTGTTAGGGTTGAGGTGCCTGATATGTCTACGTTGCCGTTTATGTCGATGAGAGTAGAGTTGAGTTCAATCTCATCATCAGCATTTATGTCTAGGTCGCCGTCTGTGGGTGACCCGATGTTGATGGCAGAATCCCGAAACTGAATTACACTTGCAGCATTGAGAAGCACACCTGTATCTGCAACGTGAGTGAGAGTCACATCTTGGTCTGCACCCAGATTGATTACTGCTGCATCAGCAAGAAACAAGTCACTGAACTCTAGAGATGTGGTTCCCAGAGCAGCCCCATCTGATGCGTCAGGAACAAACGCCGTACCTGCAGAGATTGTTGAGGCTCCCACGACGGTGCCGCTCACATCTAGGTTGCCATTCACATCTATGGTTGTGGCTGCAATCTGTATCTCTGTGTCAGCAACGAGGTCTAGTTGACCGTCGGCACTGGAGTTGATGTATATCGCTGTATCACGAAACTGTAGCTTTTCTGTTGTGGACATGAGTATGTCATCAGAAAACTGAAAGTAGTCCTCATCTTCCATCCATGTCAGAACACCGTCGCTTGTGTTACCATCGAATGTCACTGCTACGTCGGTGTCAGCACCCGTGCCAAAAGTGATGGTGTTACTGATGAGAGAGGATATCGGACCCCCTTCACCCGCTGTTCCGTCGTGTGTATGTCCTGTGCTACTGGCAAAGGCTGCTAGTAGTTGGTCAAATTCATCGTTACTATCTGCGGCATTGATTGTATCACCGTCAGCGTACGTAGATTGTCTTGTGTATGTTGCGCCCATTTACCTTCTAGCCCCTACCTGATATTCTAATTGAAACCCTTTTAGAGTGTAGGGCGCGGTAGCGTTTGCCCCGTCTTCTACTCTCAAGGCTACTGCGAAACCCGACCCTTCTACTGCTTTTCTAACAATGGGTTGAGATGGACCCCCATATACAGAGCTTCCGTATACTGATGAGCCGTATAGACCTGCAACATTTGTACTGTCCAGTGGGTACGCTGCGGGTCTGGTAGACGTATTCGATTCGTAATCGTATCTAACAAATAAGTCTGCGTCGATGGTAGACTCCGGTGCGTAGTTGACGTTCACACGTTGCATATGCTTGCGAACTCCGGGGTCTCCAAATGTAATGTCAGGACTTCTGTATTTTGCGTTGATTAAAGTTCCGTTGAAAGTGTTGCCTCTTTCTTGTCGGTAGATATACCCATCAAAACCGCCGTGTATGGCAATCACGTTTCCTGATTCTACAATAGTGTCTGTAGAAGACGGTCGTATGCCTTGTGTCTCTGCAAACTCAAACGATTGACCCTTCATAACACAGATAACGCCGTGTGTTGCTATGTCTGCTGCACTGTCTTTTGAAAAGAATATACGGTACTGGGTCTTATCGGGAATAACAAGCGAGTCAAAGCTACCCGAGTTAGACAATTGTTCACGAAACAACTCTTGTACGTTTGCGCTTATAGTTCCCAGTTCCACGTCACCAATTCTGGCAGTACCAGCAACTGTGCGTAATCCGTCAGGGCCGAGGAAGATAAGGTCACCTGCAAATTCCTGAATGGTAAACCCGTTGACACACCCGATGTTACGAGTGACAGGAACGATAGCAAAGTCGTCTAAATCACTGCCGCCCAGTTTAAATATCCTGTTTTCACAGAAGATAAACAAGTTATCACGAAAGACCTTGAGACCAACGATTGTGTCATCGACCTTAATACTTCCTGCACCATCACTAGCGGTAAAACCGTCCTCGTCGAACGGCTCACTGAATA
>Ga0187218_1000257_pt1 | contig 16305 bp, 19 predicted proteins | sample 14SPOviralmetaG_FD_130167 | JGI IMG/M metagenome (GOLD analysis project Ga0187218, IMG submission 130167) | Marine viral communities from the oligotrophic San Pedro Time Series (SPOT) site, San Pedro Channel, CA, USA - 14 SPOT_SRF_2010-08-11... | ecosystem: Environmental > Aquatic > Marine >...
CTTTACAATCGCTCGGATGAATTCTTATGAACTGAAGGACGGATACTGGTTCTGCTCCCATTTTCTTTACAGAACCAAGATAGTTGCCGTGAATAGAATAGTGTGCGAGTGATGTAATACCTTTCTTGTTAGTATAATTATCTATGATAGTGGGTTCGTATGCTTTCTCACTATGATCTAATTTGTGGTGATACTCAAAAATGGCGTCCTCTCCACCAAGTTCATATAGCATAGTCTTCGCCACAGAATGTGCTTCTTGTAAGTCATCTTGCGTCCATTTGAGTTGTCTGTTTCGGCAAGATAAGTGCTTGATAAGTCCCATTTCTTTACCAGATGGAGGAGCAGTTTGAGCGGTGTTCTGTGTAGAAGTCATCGTGCTTATGTGTTTGATTTTCTTGTATTTATGTCTCAAATTTATTGAGATATTTTGATGAGATTTGTGATTTCATGACTTCTGTGTAAATAAATTTGAGACGATTATTTGAGAAAAGTAAATACCACCGCAAGAACAATATCAAAAAAAGTTTGAGATATTTATACAAGAAAACTAAACACCCAAGCATGTCAAAGCAATCAATCTGTCAAAAAGCACGTGCCGGAACACTTGAGGACAACGGAAAAATGATACGCTTCTCTCAACTGCCAGAACACTATGCCAGATCTACTCATAATGCTTCTACTAAATTTTATGATTTAGACGTCGCCGACCATAACGGCATACACGCATCTGCTCCTAACAGATTTGATGCTAATGGTAATTTTAATGTAGATGGGGATTGTATCCAAATGTGCGCGAAGACCCTTCAGGAATCGTGTCATAAGTTCGGTATTGACAACTTCGCACTCGGCGGATACTTCGCTTCTACTAAAGAACTAAATACGCTTATCAGCGATCATGATAAACAAAAAATGAAAAAAGGGGGTGATATGTTTCATGTCTACGTAGTGAATAAGAAACTAAACAAAGTTATTGATAGATCACAAGGACAATTTACTCTGTTAGATTGTAGGGTATATCAGGGAGTAAAAGAAAAGCAATATGGTCGTGATAATGTTGATCTGTTTGAGTTCCCAGCACCTATGCTTAAAATGTTCGGTGTTGATATGACAAATCAGCATCAAGTCCGCACAGCAGTAAATATGTTTGCGGTTTGTATTCCTGCTATGAATGAATTTATAAATCTGCTCTCAAACTTTCCTACGATATACAAATTGTATTGTAGAGACCATCAACGCAGGGATCCTGAAGATTTTGCCGAGGTAATCAAAGAATGTAAGCAAATACAAAGCGAAATATATAAAAAATAGATCATATAGTTCCAATAGTTCCAATAGTTCCATAATATTCTTGAGTATATTTTTTTAAGTAAAATAAATTTGATTTAGATATTAAAGATAATTTAATACTATATTATATAAAAGAATGGACTTTGTAATGACACCGAATAACTCGCTTAAGATCCCTAAACAAGTTTATCCTACTGATGAAGATTATGAATTAGATATGAATGATTTTAGAGTATCTCGTATGGTTCTTAACAAATACGGATTACAAATATCATCACATCCTATACAACGTGCTTACATCACAGATGAATCATTAATTAAATTTATGGATCAAGATAAATATAAAAAGAATAGTCCTGATGGATTAAATGAAATGGATATGCTACATGATTTATCTGTATTACTAAATTTAAAATGTATAGGAATGGTAGAATATAATGGTGAAATAATCTCTAAATGGGTTAAGGATAATAAGGATAGATTTAAATGGTTTGATGATTATGATAGATTATCAAGAGATACATATGTATATGTTAATCATTGGTATAAGAAAGATTATGAGGATAATAAAGGATTTATGGAAGAAATGGGAATAGAGGATAAGTATGGTGATAATATGGGATGGTTTTGGGAGGGTGAGTATTAAAGGACATAATGTTTTAAAATAGTTTCTACTGAATGTGCGTTGTTAATAGTATCTTTTAATAATTCTTTTTTCATAATAGCATATTTAGAATTATATGCTTTTCTTATTCTATCAGTTGATATTAATTTACCTAATACATCTTTACTGGATCTGTTAAGTAATTTAGTTAAATTTAATCTTGTTAATTGTTTTTCTTCAGTTGCTCTGCCGAGTGCTCTTGTTTTAAACATGATAGGGTTTCTTTCATTTTGTATGATATATGATAATAAGAATGTTTTAGTATTTAAATTTTCTTCAGTATCAGTTATTTCTAAGATTTGTTTACCATATTTATCTTTAGTTTTAAAATCACCTAACATAAGATATAGAGAATTTTTAGTAGTATCATAAAATAATAAATTATCATGTTCTGGAATAGGCATAGTATCATCAAAGAATACTAAATCAGCATATTCATTACGTCTTTGATAAGTTGTATATAATCTTAATAATGCTTCTAATTGTAATTTATGAAGAGGAACTACTTTGCCTAATTTTAATATCATATTATTTTCTTCTATAATATGATTACGCCATTTTATAATTTCATCCCATTCACAACAATTATCTTTTTTAGATTGAGACATTTCATAAGGAGTATCAGTTCTTAATTTATCTCTATGATTTTTATAAACATCAATAATAGATTGTTCATAACCCATAACGGATAAATAATTCATAATAGAATTATAATAATTTAGATGTTGTGATTGTGAAAATTGTGATAAATATTCATCAAGTTTTGTGATACTAAAATCCCAACCATATTTAGTTGTTAGATTTCTTAAGTTTCGTATATAAGTTTCTTGAGATTTTTGTGATAAAGGTTTGCCGTCTTGTTTTCTGTAATCATTAAGTTTAGAAATGTATTCGTCCATTTTATATTATATATTAGTTTATTTTTAAATATAAAAAAATATCAAATTTATATGGAATTACACAGAAGTAGTGAATATAATAAAATAAGAATGGGTAAAGATTATGATGGAGGTTATGTTATTTATGATGGTTTAGATTATGATGTTATTATCGGTTGTGGTATAAGTAATGATATATCATTTGAGGATATGTTTGTTGACAAATATAAATGTGATAGTATTGTATTTGATGGGACTATTAACAAATTGCCTAAAAGTAAATTTAATCATAAATGGAATAAGATAAATGTATATCAAGGAACATTAGATTTATTATTAAAACAATATGACAAAATATTTTTAAAAATGGATATTGAGGGTAGTGAGTGGGATTTTTTTAAAAATGTTAATTTAGAAAATGTATCACAAATGGTTATAGAGTTTCATAGTGGATTTAAATATCCTAATATTGATATGAATATTTTAAATAAATTACAAGATACACATTATATGATTCATATACATCCTAACAATTATAGAAAAAAACAATATAAAATAGATGATAAATTAATTCATTCAGTATGGGAGGCGACCTATATAAATAAAAATTTATGTAATTCTATTTACAAATGTAATTATGAATACAACGAAGAATTAGATATGCCGAATAATCCTCGTAAAGAGGATATAAAAAATATGATTGTATAATATATAAATGATTATTCATCAAATATACGGATTGTTTGATGATGGTAAGGATATGAGTGAATTATTTAAAATAGGTAGTAATAAATGGAAAGATTATTGTGATAAAAATAATCATATTTATAAAATGTGGGATAAAGAACAAATAGAACAATTAGTTAATACATATACAAATATTAAAAATTATTATTATGATGTAAAATATCCTATTATGAAATGTGATATAGCACGATTCTTAGTGTTGTATCAATTCGGCGGTATGTATGTTGATTTAGATGTGATGCCTAATAAAGATATCATAAATATAGATGAAACTACATTAGCAGTATGTAAATATATGAATAAAAAAGAAGATTGTGATATAGAAATTATATATAGTCCTAAACAAAATTTTAATTTATGGGAGTTTGTTGCTTTATATGTCCCTTCACAAATTAAAGAAAAAGATGAAATTGAGATATATGAAAAATGGAAAATCCGCTATGTATTTAATACAACAGGTCCTAATAGTTTTAGAAGATATCTTAAAAAGAAAAAAGTTGAGTATAATATTATCCCTACTATACATTTAGAAAAAGATGAAAAATATGGAATAGATGTAAGTGAAATATATGATATACAAAATATAGATTGTTTATCATATTTTAGTTTATCATATAATCCTCATGGGGCGAAAAACGTTCAGTATAATAAGAAAAAGTAATCTCATTTTAAAGATAGATGATATGTTTAAAAATACATTATATGTTTAAAATTACACAGATTTTGATAATTTATTTGTATGAAATATTATTTTTGCTTACGTAGGTTTTATTTTCATTTTTCAGCATATGTTTAAAATTACATTATATGTTTAAAGATATATTATTAAAATATATTATATATAAATGTGTGATTATATAGAATTAGCAAATAATATTACTAATAATTGTAAAGTTAATGTGATGGGTAATGAAGTATTAACACCCTGTGCTATTAATTGTATGGTTGTTATATCATATTGTTTAAGATATTGTTATTCATTTTTTGTTGAGAATAATATAATAAATAAATTAACAGATATTTATGATTATTGTAGTCCTATGTGAAATCCATATGGAAACTGCCTTTTTTTACTTGTAAAACAGGAACACATTTATCTTTATAATGTTTTTTTAGCATGATTTGATTATGAATAAAAATAGGTATAACACATTCTATTTGATTATGAACATCACGTGTTAGATTAAATAATTTTATAGCAGTTCTTACATATGATATAGATCCATATTCTTTTATTTTTATACAATTATTTTCTATTTCTTCATAAGTATTAAATTTTGTTTTACTATAGTCAAATCCTGATTTACAGAATAATATTATTTCTTTTGCTATTTGATTAATTTTATATTTATCTGCTCCTGATATTTTTTCAGGTGCTCTGCCTAACCATTCTATAAATTCTTTTCTATTATTAAAAGGATAATGTGGATCATAAAAAGTTATTTCATGATCTGTATTATGTAAATATGATACTAATAATTCTAATAAATTTTCTTTTAGATAAGAGTAAGGTTGTGATATATCAATATTACTATGTTTTATTATATCTAATATACTTGCTTTAGAATGTTGATGATCAATAAAAACTAATTTTTTCTCCATATATATATTTTATAAAATAGTTTTAAAATTAAAACAATAATAATATACTATATATAATGGATATGACTGATGAACAAATACAAGAGGTTTTACAAAGATATATTAGACAAAAAGAATATCGTAGAGTATATTATGGTAATAAATATAAAAATGATGAAAATTATAGAGTATATGTTAGGGATTATAATAAAGAAAGATATGAAAATAAAAAATGGGGTGATAATATGATTAAACATGGTGATAGTAATATTTGTGATCATATTAGAGCAAAAAGTTTATATAAATATTATGTAAAAAATAATAGATTAGATGATTTTAAAAATAAATATCCTAATGAGTTTCTCTTAATTTAAAAATATATTTATTATATATAATATGAATGATTTACCTAATATAAGTATATGTATGCCTATTTATAATAGAAATAATTTTAAACAATTAATATTATATAATATTAATTCACAAAATTATCCTAAAGATAAATTAGAATTTTGCGTAGATGATGATGGAACTGATCCATTTATATCATCAAATGATGAAAAAAAAGCATTAGAACAATTAATATATCCTATTAAATTAAATTATAATTATCATAAACATAGAAAGACAATAGGAGCAAAAAGAAATGATTTAACTAAACAGGCATCATATAAAATCATAGCATGTATGGACTCGGATGATATATATTTACCTAATTATTTATTATATTCTATATCAGTTATGAATAAAGAAAAAGCATCATGTGTAGGTAGTAATCAAATGTTATTTGTATATCCTTTACATAATTTTTCTACACATGCGATAAGGTGTGAAGCAAAAAGACAAATACACGAGGCATGTATGGTTTATACAAAAAAACATCATAGGGCGATGGGTGGATTTAAAAATAATTCACAAGGAGAAGGGAGTAAAATGGCGGATTTTAATGAAAAAAATGTAGCATTAACTGATATAGATAAAATTATGATATGTATAGTTCATCCTGATAATACTATAAATAAAGATATGTTTATGAAAGAAGATAATAAAATTGATATTAATTTACCTCAAGAATTACTTGATATGATATTAGAAATTATTACAAAATAAATTTGATTTAGATATTTAAAGATTATTTAATACTATATTATATAAAAGAATGACTGATACTGGAAAAGCACGTTATAAAAAGAAAGTCCAAGCACATCAATTTCATCAAAATCAACAAACACAAACAGAAACATTAACAGATACTTTAGAAAATGATTTAATGATGGCAAGGAGTGATGCTTTATATCATCAGCAACAATTAGAAAAATTTAAAACTGAATATTTTAATGGATTAGAAACTTTACAAGAACAATTAAAAGATAAAACTGGAAGATTAAATGCTTTATCTACAAAACATATGGAATTATATGAGGAAAATGAAAAATTAAAAAAACAATTACATAGCAATCATCCTGAATTAGATGAATACTGTGATAAAATACAAAAACAATATGAAACAGAGTGCGACCTTGCTTCTCAATTGATAGAGAACAAAATGGAATTAAAAGAAGCATATAATAAATCAAAAGTTCTTAACTCGCATTATGAAGCAGTTATAAAAGCATTAGAAGCAGATATAACTGAATTAAAAGGAGATTTAGAAACCGCATATACCGCTGAAGATCTAAATTTAGATTTACAAAAAAAAATGAATGAAGAAAATGAATCATTCGGTGATACGATAGAAAGATTAATGAAAGATAATAATGAATTAAAAATACAAATATTAAATTTAGAAGTTCAGCGTGATATATATAAGAATGGTGCTGAATATCAAGAGTATAAGGATTTAAATATTAAAAAAGATAAAATTGAGAAAGAATTATTAAGTATGAAACAGAAATGTCATTCTGCTTGTGTTAAATTAGAAAAAGCAGAAGATGAACTTGATGATTTTAAATTAAAAAATGATCATTTAGAAAAAGAAGTAGAAAGATTAACTGGTTGTAATGAGTTATATCTTGATAAAAATATGAGATATACTAAAAAAGAATTAATTGCTATGATGTCAAAATCACAAAAAGAATTTACAACGGAACACGAAAAACTGAACCAAGAAAAACAATTTTACAAAGAGAATTATGATAAGATTCTTAGACAACTAAAAAATTTAGTAGTAAGTCCAGATTTTAAGTATGATTAATTACAACAATCCTTAATATATTCTTTTAAAATTATTTTATCTTGTTTTATTAATTTATCCCATAATTGTATATCCTGAATAGGCGTGTATCGTGGTTTGCCTCCTTTATTAGATATATGATCTTGAGTTTGATGAATAAAATCTTCACTATAAACTCCAGTAATCCAGTCATCACATCCCCAGTTTTTTATATTAGGATTAAAATAAAAACCGAATATATCCATATGTTTTCTTGATACGATAGATTGTGTTAAAATACGTGGATTACCTATATCTTTAGGTGCTACTACACCTATATCCATTTTTGATTTTAAAAAGATTAAACAATTATTTAACCAGTTATGATTATGAAATAAAATATCATCTCCCATTTGTATAAAATAATCATTATTATCATCATATGCTTTTTTAAATAAATCATTCCATATAGATACTACATCACCTTTTTCATGATTCATATTGTAAATTTTTATTTTATTAATTTTGTCATAAAGTTTAGAATTAATTAATTTTTGTTTAGTTTTTAATTTATGATAAATTTTATCATCAGCATCAATACCATAATAAATAGTATATTGATGATCATTAGATAAAGTATTACATAATGAGGGTAAACAGAATTTAAATAAATGTGTATCTTCTAATTTTTTAAATTTAGTATTTTTAGTAGTAGTAGGGATAAGTAAAGCGATCTTCATAATATAAATAAAATATAATAAATATGATAATATAACCTATGTAAGTTTAAAATTACAATATAAGTTTAAAATTATATAAAAAAATGAAAATAAAACCTACGTAAGCAAAAATAATATTTCATACAAAAATAAAATAAATATTGACATAAGTTTAAAATTAGAATATAAGTTTAAAATTAGTATTTAAAAAGATAATAATATATATACTATAATGGATAAAGTGAATAGTTGTATTGAGAAACTTAATTTAGAAAAACCTAAAAGCGAAAAATATTTTACAAAAAAAGAAAACTTAATAGAAAAATGTATATTAAGATTACCTAAACATATTGATACTTTTATTGATGATATAAAAAAAAATGGTGATGATAATATTTCTAAAATACAATTCTTATATAATGTTGTATCATTAGAGCAATTTTGTCAGGATAAATATGTAATTGGTATAATTCTTTTGATGAAATGGATAGAAAGTGATAATAATATTAAAGATAATGGTGAACATAAATATGAAACATTTGATGATGATGGATCAATATATGATCAAGGATATAGGGATTGTTATGATCTTACTATTAAAAAAATTATAGATGAAGTATTTAAAGATAATTCATGTAATAATAATGTATTAATAAGTGATATGCGTATCAAAGAAGTTAAATTTGATAGTGTATATAATAATATTTTCGGTAATTGTGATAAATCCGTAATTAAGAATAAATATCAACATAAATCACAATTAAAAAAAAAATTTTTAAGAGCACAAGAAACATATGAAAATGGTAAAATAGATTATCAATTAGTAATGTTTAATAGAATTTTTGAGTTAGAAATGAGAAACTCACCCATATAATTTTTTTTTCTTATATTTTGATACTTTTTTAGTATAACCCTCAAATACATCAGTAGGTTTAATAACTTTACTATCTTCTACATTTTTTTTCACGTCAAATTGTAAGGGCACATCAGGTGATCCATCATTATCAATAGGTTTTACAACTTTAACTCTTTGACGAGGCATTTATATATTATTTTAGAAAAAAAATTTAATATATATTATTTTTTTATAAATTAATATATAAATATGACATTTCTTATTACAAGTAATACAACGGAGGTCAGCGAGAATCCTGTTAATACTACAGGTATGAATAACCCCAGTTCATTTATAAATACATTATCACAAACAATAAATATAGAACCTAATAGCGAGATTGCCGTTGACAGTATGAAAATTACTCGTAATGGTAATTTACAAGTAGATAATTCTAATAATCAGTTTGCGGTATATATAGGTAGAGATATGAATGCTGATAATTTAAAATTAACGAGAGTAGGTGGTTTTGCTAATAGAACATGGATACAAGGTCAAAGTGGGACAAGTAATCCTACTGATCTTGCTGAAAGAATTAAATATGGTCTTGCTAATGGTTTAGGACAACATCCTAATTTTGTTCCTATTGATTTTGATAATGGATTAAAAGTAGAATTAAAAAATGGTTCTGGAGCATTTCAGGGATTTAAATATTCATTTACTCAAAATTTATCTGGTGAAAAAACACCTATTCCAGCAGTAGCAGGACAAGGTGGGTGGGTTTCTACTAATACTACTGATATTAATGCTGTTGTATCTGCGAGTGGTGCGAGTGGTGTAATTTTATTAAAAGAAGATCCTGAAGATATTGTAGGTGATTTATCTGTTATAGGTCAAAAATATCCATTAAATCTTGCTAATGGATCTGTAGTGTTTAAATATAATTCTTCAGGTAATGGTAGTGCTGGAGATTTATGGGAGGTCGGTTTAACAAGGGGGACTTTAAATGAATATCAAGCACACGGCACTATAGGTGAAGTAAATACTACAGGATATGGAGCACCTTACTATGCTTTACGAGGAGGTGGTTTCGGTGGTAATATTGCTAATACAAAAAGATTTTTTGATTATAGTGTAGCATCTGTATATGATCCTACTGCTGGAGCATCCGGCACAGGAGCATTTGTCATAAAAGTATTTGATTTTAGTTTTTTTGGTCGTAATGCTGGTGTTTCTACTAATAATAATGATGGTGATCATAAACGTAGAGAAGTAGATTATGGGGCACATAAATTAAGTGCTTCATTTGTTGGTGTTAAATTTCTTGCTAAAGGTGATAATATACAAGTATTTTTAATTAATAGTTCAGGTGCTGAAACTACTTTAGTTGATAATTCATCAGGTGATAAAGATAAAAGAATGAAAATGTTGTCTATAACTACATACTATTTATTTCCTAAAGTGAATATATATGATAATCCATCTGCTAGTCGTATTATGGTAGTAGATAATTATGATGGATTAAATATTCCTACACCTCGTTATAGTAATACTAATTTATCATATCAATATGGAGGTCGTTTTGATAGTGGTATTGCTGGAGCACCTGCCTTATTTGGTAATCATTTTAACGGTGATTTACATATCAAGATTTCCAGATGTCTTTATTAAGAGGTGCTGGTAATAGTATTAGTGCTACATATGGTTTAGTAGGTTTATTAGATAGTCGTGATCCATTAGATATGAATAGCACATTTCTTCCTACTTTAAAAAATTTAAATGCGAGTGGAGGTGTTAATAAAAATATCACAATTATTACAAGTAGTGATGGATTATATAATGGTCGTGAAACTTCTATGGGTGGTGGGTGGACGAGAGAATGTGGAGCACAAAATATCTTCGGTTTTGAGCAGACCCCTACTCAAACTATAAATACATATCAAGGAGCAGGTGCTGGTAATCTCGGTGTGATAGAAAGTAAAGTAATCCCACAAATGACAAGTAATAAATCTTTATTTGTTAGATTGCCTGATCTCCCTGTTGAGAGTTTTAATAGTGGTAAGGGTGCTATGAGTAAAATAGTTTTTCATGTGCCGAGATTTGATAATAGTGGTAATGATGTAGGTGGTTTGTTTTTTAAAGCACCTGAAAGATTATATATTCCTATTAATAATCCTCAAAGTATTCGTCTTAATAATATTAGAGTAGAAGTATGTAATATTGATGAAAAAACTGAAGATGTTGATATTGTAGGTCAAACTATTATCGCTTTTGATATTAGAAAAAGAAAATAAATTATTTAAAGAGATAAAACAAAAATAAAAAATTAAAATCTCTCATTAATATAAATGAAATGGGATAAACAAGTAAGATATGAATATCGTAAATTATATTATAAAATTATTATTAAAGGTGTATATGATATATGTGATTATAATAGATTTTTAGAATTAAGTGGTGATAATTATTATAAAAGTCATAAAATACCTTTACAAGATATTAAAAAACCTACTACTTTTAAATGTGATAAAAAAAAAATTATAATTACTTTTGATTAACGTGGTGATGTAGGCGGTGTATCAAACTTTTCTTCTTCTTCTTCTATATTAATATTTTTATCACCTGATACAATATTTGCTCCTATTGCTACAGGTTTCTCAAAGTTATGATACGCAACTGGTGGATTTTCTTGTAAATCTAAATGAAGAAAATCGTAGCGATTAGGTGTAGCAATCTTATATATTTTTAAAAAATTCTTTTCACCACCGAACATGTCCCCGTATTCTTCTGCTATTTTACCTAATTCTTTTTGATTAGGAAAAGGACTACCTATAATTACATTAGTAGCATTCTGTCTTACAACATTATTCACTTTACGAAAGGACTGCGACGAATAATAAAGAAGTTGTATATTGTAGTGGCGAAATCTGCTTGCGAGGTGATTAATTTTTGCTTCTCTCTTGATAGACCCAAGCAGGTCATCGCATATCACAGCAAGTGAGGGCATATCTTCTTTATCATATTTATTTTGTGATGCTATTAATCCATCTACAATACTATCGTCATAATGATCACTTACATCAAATGCTTCCTTGAGAAAACGACTTGTATCATCATTCATAATTGTATTTGACATTATCTTTACTCTATCAAAGTAATCTTGACCGTAAAACTGATCTGACAGCAAAAGGTTTGAGATTATTGTGCTCTTCCCCGTTTTTACGGGAGATACATGTAGGACATTCGCACAAGGTTGCGGTAGATGGGGATGAAGGGGTTTATATTTCGCACCTTCTCTATCTTTCACTTTTTTTATTTGAGGAGGTGATGAAATCATTTATATTATTATATAATAAATTAAATTTAAAATTTAAAAATAAAATATTATAGAAACTATAGAAATGGATAGTGTTTTACCTGAAGTTATTGTCTCTACAGAACCTGAAGAAACTGAAATCTCTGCGGAGATTAATGATATAGATGATAATGAACCCGATGGGATAGATGATGAAGAAGAAATCATAGAAGTTGAGGAGAAAATTAAAATACCACAAGAAGTTATTTTTAAAGAAGCACCAGAGGTAAAACCAGTAGCAAAAAAGAAAAGAGTTATGAGTGAGAAACAATTAGAAAATTTAAAAAAAGCAAGGGAGAAAAGTAATGAATTAAGAAAACAAAGGAGAGCAGAAAAAGATGCTGAAGTAGAAAAAGTTTTATCACAAAAGAAAGAAGAATATGTAAAAAAGAAAGTAGAAAAAGCAGTATCAAAACAAATGAAAGCAGTAGATAAGGAGCAAGTTATAGTAAATAATGTATCACAAAATATATCAACAGATGATATACAGAATATAGTATCACAATCTATAGCAAAATATGATTCACAGAGACAGACAGAGAAAGCAGAGAAGAAACAGAGAATAGCAGAGGAGAAAGAGAAGGAGAGGATCAATAACACTATAAGGAGAGCACAAGGACAACCACCATCTCTAAAACCTATGGATCAAGGTTATTTTAATAATTGTTTTTAATATGTTAATATATATAATAATCTAATTTTAAACATAGTATCTAATCTTAAACTTATATAGATTTTGAGAATTTATTTGTATGAAATATTATTTTTATTCACGTAGGTTTTATTTTCATTTTTTGATGTAAGTTTAAACATAGTATCTAATCTTAAACATATATTATTATAGATATATTATTATAAATAAATTATAAAATTATATGATTAAAATATTAATTATATTATAAATGAGTGATATTTTAGGTTATGAAAGAGGTGTTCGTTATAGTAATGATAGTTTAATGCGTAATAAAGCACTACAAAATGCTATACAAAATAGAAATTTAGAAAATCTTACTAATCATAATGTAGTTGAGAAACAAAATGAAGTTTTAAAAAAAGTAGAAAGTGATAAAGCACAAGAAGGAGGCACCGCTGAAGCAGGTTCTTTTCTTAATGATGCTCGTAATATATATAAAACTGGTAAGCAATTAAATAAAATATATGATGATACTGGTAAAGCAGTTAGAGGTGCTCGTCGTGGAGCATTTTTAAGAGGTGGTGATCAAGCAAGTTTAGAAGGTATGGGTGATGTCCGTGTAGGTGATGCTCCACGAGAATTAGATTTAGGACAAGATACAAGTGATGTAGTAGATGATACACGCTTTGCGAGAGGTGGTAGTGCTGTATCACGTGGTGCTGATCTTTCAGGACAATTAAATTATGGTCGTTCAGCATTAGAGCAGACATTACAAGGTTCAGCACGAGGAGTAGGTGAAGCATTTACTGGGACTAGAGAAACTATAGGTGCTGTAGGTGAAGGTGTTCGTTCAGCACAAATGGGGGACATGAGTGGTATTATGGAGAATACTGCTAAAGCAATAAATTCTACTAAAAATGTGATGAAATCTTTAGATAGTTTAGGTAAAGCAGGTGAAGGATTAGCAGTTGTAAGTGGTGTTAGTGATGTTTTAGATGATGCTGATGGTGGTTTTAATAAATTAAATACTGCTGAAAAAGTAAGTAATGTTGCTGGGATTACTGCTGGTGCGACTGGTCTTGCTTCACTTACATCAGGATTAGAAACTACTGGTGCTATGTTAGATGCTACTGGTATAGGTGCTGAAATCGGTGTAGGATTACAAGTAGCAGGAGGTGTAGCATCAGGTATAGGTGCTATTGCTGATTATGTAGGATCTAAAATGAAACAAGGTAATCAAGTTAAAATTCCTGCTTCTTCTACTATGACACCACAAACTTCTCTTATGAATGCTCCTAAAATTAGTGCTGTTCAGGTAGGAGGTGTCGCATCATCTCAACCTTATTAATTATGAAAAAAATAAAAATATAAAATAATTTTCTAAAGTTATATTATAAAATGTCTTTTTTTGTTGCTGATAATAAAATTCCTATTACTCAAAAATCTATCGGTATTCCTGCTACGAATGGTTTATCATATAATCCGGGACAACAGATAGATTTTTATGTAGATCCACAACAAGTAAAATTTTTTAATCCTAAAAATTCATATCTTTCTTTTGACGTGAAAATACAAATGAAAGGTGATACTACAGGTCAATTAACTCGCCTGATGTTAGATAGTCATATAGGGGCACAATCTTTAATCAAAGAAATACGCATTTTTGACGGATCAAATAACGCTCTTCTGGAGGAGATAGTAGGTTATAATATTAATACTATGGTTAAATATGACTACGAATGTAATGACAGTTTAAGAAATAAACGTGCTTTGAGTGAAGGTGCTGGATATAGAGGCATGAATGAAGGATCACAAGGGACGACTGAAAGTTTCCAGAACTCCGCAATCAATCAATATTCTCGTCCTAATGCTGATACAACGCAATCTGCTTCACTTATTAATGCTTCTTATCAAGATTGTAAAGTATGCCTTCCCCTTAATACTGGTATATTTTCTAATGATAAAATCTTTCCTTGTATGTTGACTTCAGGATTAAGAATTACTATTCTTTTAGAAGATAGTATTAGATGTATCCGTCAAATGGAGGGTGCTATGGTTAATCGTAAAACTCCATTAAATCCATTTATTCACTCAAAGAATGGTTGTGCTACTAATGCTAATGGTTCTTTTTCTGCTGGGACTAATCATAATACTATATATTTAGAAAACTTTAATGGATATACTAATCCTGAGTTCCTACCATTTGTAGTAGGCGAATCCATAGGTTTTTATAAACTGGGGACTGCTGGAGCAGGGACATTTGTAGAAATGAGAGCAGGAGCAGTAGGCACTTACCCAGTAATAACTGAAATAGGATTAGATACTGTTAATGCCAGAACTCTTGTAAAATTAACTACTACTAATTTTAGTTTAACTGCTTCATTAGCAACAAATAGTAATGCTTCACATGTAATTTTTACAAAATCTGCTGATGTAGGGACATTAACTGCTACTTATAAATTAAATAACGTAGAGTTATATTTAGAAGTAGTAGATATGGGTGCTAATTATGAGAATGATATGATGAGAAAAATGAGAGAAGGTGGGACAATAAATTATGATTTCTTATCCGTCACTAATTATAGATATTCTCAATTATCAAGTGATATTGTTGCGAACATACAGATCCCTATTGAGAATAGACGCATGCGTTCTATCCTGTGCGTCCCTACAGATAGTTCTAACTATACACAAGTTCAGGTATTAACTGCGAGTGGGACATATGTAGAAGAAACTATGTCTAATGCTCTTACTGAAGGTCGTTATAGAAATGTAGTTATGAATCAAGATAGATGTGGTCTTGCCGGATGTAGTGATTTTATCACGTCGTATCAGTTCCTATACGATGGGAAACTACAACCCTCACGTCTCGTGAATTGTAGTAAAACGTCCAGTAAAAAATCTATTTCACAGCAACATCTCATAGAACTTGAGAAAAGTTTATCGTCTGCTAATATCACAGGACAATCTCTTTTAGAATTTAATAGAAATTTTATTATAGGTCGCTCTCTTACAGCAGGACAAAACGGCACTTATGATGGACGTGGTAAGCAATTCTCTCTACAAGTTAATTATCAAGGCACCGATGCTCCTACGAAAAACAAACTCTGGAATTCATTTGTATATCATATTCGTCGTATGGTTATTAAAGGTGATAGTATATTTGTGGAAGTTTAAATTTTTTTATAATATTATAATAAATGAAAATGACTATTAAACCATCAACTAAATCAGGAAAAAAATTGATGGCGACTTTTGTTAAGGATAATGGTAGAACTAAAACTACGCATTTTGGAGCATCAGGCATGGATGACTACACTATCACAAAAAATAAAGAACAAAGAGCAAGATATAGACAAAGACATAAAAAAGATTTACAAACTAAAGATCCTACAAGGGCGGGATACTTATCCTATTACATACTGTGGGGCGAAAGCACATCAAGACAAGAAA
>Ga0187218_1000258_pt1 | contig 16301 bp, 18 predicted proteins | sample 14SPOviralmetaG_FD_130167 | JGI IMG/M metagenome (GOLD analysis project Ga0187218, IMG submission 130167) | Marine viral communities from the oligotrophic San Pedro Time Series (SPOT) site, San Pedro Channel, CA, USA - 14 SPOT_SRF_2010-08-11... | ecosystem: Environmental > Aquatic > Marine >...
ACCAACAGATGTAAATCAGTTTGAAGCAGGTGACATGAAAGGTGACTTGGGTAGAAAGCCTAAGGCTTTGACAGCACTTGTAAGAAACTGTGTGAACATGTTTGGTAGTTGGAATGTTGGGCTTATAGCAACCAACCACACATACGCATCGCAAGATATGTTTGACCCTGATGATAAAATTAGTGGTGGACAAGGATTTATCTATGCATCAAGTATTGTTGTTGCGATGAAAAAACTTAAACTAAAAGAAGACGAAGCAGGCAATAAAGTAACTGACGTAAGAGGTATCAGAGCCGCTTGTAAAGTTATGAAGACTAGATATGCTAAGCCGTTCGAAGGAGTACAGGTGAAGATCCCATACGAAACAGGTATGAACCCATATAGTGGTCTTGTTGATTTGTTTGAGAAAAAAGGTCTATTAGTTCAACAAGGTAACAGACTGAAATACATCGATAAAGCAGGTAAAGAACACATCGAATTTAGAAAAGCATGGGTAGGTGATAAATTAGATATGATAATGGCAGAGTTTAAAGAAGAGGTACCTACAGAAGTAGAAGATACAGATGCCCCCATCGAAGTTGAAACAACAAAAACTAAAAAAGAAAAATAATGATAGATTTTACACACGAGGATATTGAACGATTATGGAACTCTATAACACACTACGTTCCGGAGAGACAGAAATTGGACTGTGCCATAGACTTTATTAAAAGCCTAGAGGACATAGGTGTGGAACATGATGTACTCAAAGGATCTGCAGAACTTGATCCTAAATTAGAAGAAGCCGTTGCTACTGTGTTCGAGGAAGACGAAGAGTCAGACGGATACGGCGAAGATGATTAATTGGTATAACGAAGTCAGCAGAAACTTAGCCAAGATACCAGACTGCGTAGCATATTTTGACAAAGAACTTTTAGAAGCAAAGAAGCAGTGCAAAATTTACGGTAACCTGGAAAGGGCCAGTGCCGCACTGCCAGGCATAGTAGAAGAAAGATTTAGTCAATTGCAACAACTAGAAGCGATATTGGAATATCTAAACATAGAGTTGAGGAGACTGAGATCAAAGACATTCAGGAAATATCTAGAAAATTACAACAGAGCACTATCAAGCAGAGATGCAGAGAAATACGTGGACGGTGAAGACGATGTCGTTGACATGGATAAAATTATAAATGACTTTGCATTGATAAGGAATCAATGGTTAGGCATCACCAAAGGTTTAGATCAAAAACAATGGCAGATAACAAACATTGTTAAATTGAGAGTAGCAGGAATGGAAGATGCCGACATCAAATAGAATAATTCTCACAGACGTAGACGGTGTCCTTTTAGAATGGGAACATCACTTCACCAAATGGATGTTACAGAAAACATTGTTTGATGACCGGGGTGCTAGATATCACCCACACAGATTACTACCAGACAAACAGAACACATACGAAATGGCAGAACGTTTTGGTGTTACAAAAGATGAGATTAGAAAACACATGCGAGAGTTCAACAGGAGTGCATGGATGGGCACACAGAGACCTATGTTGGAATCACAGACCTGGGTAAAACTGTTGGCGGCAGAGGGTTGGACATTCATACCAATAACATCTCAAACATCAGACATACCAGCACAACAATTACGTAAACGGAGATTGGGCGAACTGTTTGGTGATCATGTCTTTACAAATTATCACATATTAGGCACAGGTGCCGACAAAGATAGTGCATTAGCGGAGTTTCACGATACCGGACTGTATTGGGTCGAGGACAAGCCTGATAACGCTGTAGCCGGGCTCAAATACGGTTTAAAACCCATATTAATAGACCATCCATACAATCAAGATTGTAATCATCCTGACATTATACGTGTAAGTAATTGGCAAGACATACACCAAATAGTCTCAGGAAGAAAATGAAAATTTACGTAGGGCACGACAGCAGAGAAGATATAGCATACCAAGTGTGTGAACATAGTATCAAACGTAGAGACCCTTCAGCAGAAGTTATCCCCCTCAAGCAAAAACAGATGCGAGATCAAGGACTTTATACTAGGCCAGTGGACAAGTTGGCATCAACTGAATTCACTTTCACTAGATTCTTCGTGCCTTACATGAATGATTTCAAAGGGTGGGCAGTGTTCTGTGACTGTGACTTCCTGTGGAAGATACCAAGCCACGAACTTGTGAAATACTGTGACGACTCGAAAGCAGTTGTTGTGGTACAACACGACTACACTCCAAAAGAGACAACAAAAATGGATGGACAGGTTCAAACATCATACCCCAGGAAGAACTGGTCAAGTATGGTATTGTGGAACTGTGAACATCCTAAAAACAAAATACTGACACCAGACCTGCTAAATGAAGAATCACCAAAGTTCTTGCATAGATTCAGTTGGTTAGATGATAACGAAATAGGATCATTACCTTTAGAATACAATTGGCTGGTGGGTTGGTACAAAGAACCAAAAGACGGTACACCAAAAATATTACACTATACAGAAGGCGGCCCGTGGTTTGATGGTTACCGAGATTGTGAATATGGCGATGACTGGAAAAAAGAACTTATAAATCTATTCAGTTCGTAAAATTAAAAATAAATCTTATCTATCTGATCAGCGTTTTCTTTACGCTCAATCACTTCACTATTATCGAATCCTAGTTGAAACATATATTCATCCATTTCGTTTTCAGAGGGCATGTCAGGAAACTGCTTATCCTTATATAGATTTACTTCTTGTATAACATAATTGGCACGTGTAAAAATATCCGGAGCACCGTTCATTATCATTATCTCAGCACCCTGAACGTCTTGTTTAATTAAATCATACCTAGCATCCTTACCAACCAACTGATCCAACGTTTTCATCTGTCTAATCTCATAATCTTTGAAAATACTAAACACTGTTGAACCTTTTGTGTACGTGACCTTCTTCTTGTTTCCTTTATTAATTTCACGTAGGTACATTTTTATTTCCCTGTCACTGTCACCCAGTACAGCGATATGATAATCATCTGTTACTTCTTTTAATCTTTTCTCGTGTTTTTGCCCTGCTTCAATGCATGTGTAATGAGCATCGGGCCAAATAGGTTTGACATTTTTTGTCCAAAATCCATTCCACGCACCTATATCCAATATTCTCGAAGGCATGAACTCTTTTTTGTCTTTTAGTTTTTTTAGATAATCGTACATCATACTTTGTAATAAATTATATCTGGCCATGTTTTCATCAGCACTTTGAATCCTAATGATTTTAGATGTTCTTTGATGTCTTTTTTACTCGTACCATATTTTTCACTATTACCGTTTAATTCTATCATCAGGTATTCTACATTTTCTAAAGTTTTTTCTGCACCTTTAAGCACTTCCATCTCAAAACCCTCAACATCTATCTTGATAAAATCTACCCCTGCTAGACCCAATGAGTCTAATTTGTTGATCCGGGTTTCGCCTTTTTCTCTCAACACCCTAGTATTTTGTGTGGCGGCCTCCTCAGTCAATTTAATGAATCCGTCCTCATTACCTAATGCTTGATTATACAGTCTAACATGATTGTGTACACTACAATTCCTTGAGAGGCAGTCATAGTGTAACTTGTTAGGCTCATAACAATAAATGTTTTTTGCGTACTGTTGCATTGACAATGTCCAAGTGCCACACCATGCCCCTATGTCAATAATGAGATTAAATTTTTTGTTCTGTAATTTGCACCATTCGAGGAATTTATTCAAACAGGTGTCCTGCATGTAAGGATGTCCTTTTTCACGCCATTGTTCTATCTGTGCATCAGTAGAAGGAACCCATAATCCATCTCGTAATTTTTCTATACTCATAGTATTCCTTTGTCCATTAATATTTCTACTGCTGTGCCATTTTCAATTTCTGCTGGTGTGAACTGTTGATATGCCAGACTGTACAACCAAGGCTCCGGGCCACCGTAGTAGGGATTTTCAATGTCTGACAGTTCTACATTGCCAACATCCACTGCAAAACTTTTGTTATCACAAAACACAGGTATGCCCTCACATATTGCCTCCACTGCCGCGATTGAACAACTTGTTACAACACACCAGGCCTCCTTGAGGTCCTCGGATAGGGGTACCTTTGCCTCACTTGGTCCTGATGTACCCCTGCCCCTAGGCTTGTGTCGAAGTCTGATTGGTCTGTCTGTATATCTCTTGATCTGTTCTATAGTCTCCTTTGTCCAATTAGGTCTGTCCAAGTAACTGTGTATTCCTGCACTGCTAGGACACACTAAAACATGTTTGCCGGCAAAGTTTGGTGCCTTTATATTCATTCCAAACTTCTCGAATCTGTCTGCTTTGCAATTTTTTATATAAGGAACATGTATGCCATTCCTGCACACTCGCCAGTAGTGATTGTCAGGCTTAAGGTTGTTGTTGTCAAATCTTCCAAAGTATGGAGTGTCGGTGAACCAGTAGTTGTGATTACGTGCTTCTAACTTCTTAACCATTTCCCTATTGTTGCCAACAAATCCCCAGAACATCGAATTGGGGACTGGATCTGTTTCTACTCCGTTGTCTAATTTGGCTATCTGATCCGGCCATGACTTTTCGACACCGGTGAAAACTTCCCATGCCTTGCTTTTCTCGTTACTAAACGGTGCGTAGATTGTTAGCATCTATAAATTCCATTAGTTGTTTTGCCCACTGTTGGTGTCCTTCTGCTGATGGATGTGGATCGTTTTGACTGACAATTAGATTTTTATCTGTAACAAATTCCAAGTGACTTACCTTAGGACTAAAAAACCTATCCATGTTAATTGCATTCCTTATTACTTCAAAATCCGCTGTGCCGTTGCCAAAGTCGTTGGGCAAAGAATTGTACATCACATACGGTATTCGCTTACGTTCAAAATAATTTTGAAGATCAAATACGTTCTCTAAAAAATTCATGCTTAAATTATTTTCGATGTCCCATCCTTTTTGACTCTTTATAAAACTTACATTGTCCAGAGTTTTCCAAGTACGCCAAGTGAGATCTGTGCCGGATATGCGACCTTTCTTCCATCCGTCGTCCGTGATATAATCATTCCTGACTGCACTGGACCATCCTATGACAGCAAACACATCTTTGTCTTGGTTCTGTTCAAGCCATACTTTCGTTGAAAAACTTACTCTTGTATTGCCCCTGCCTCCCATTGCTATGTTGGCAAGTTCCATGCCATAATTTTCAGCAATGATTTTACTGGTAAAAGTATCCACTCCGTCTTTTGGCCTCGGTGTTAGAAAACTGCAACCGTTTGAGAATAATATCATGATAGTGTATTATAACATAATTATTAATTAATGTTAACAAAAAACATAAGCTCACTCAAGTATTTCCTCAACCGTTGGGAAACAGTAGACCAAGAATACAACTACACTGTGCCTTATCACGATTCAATAGATCCACACTTCACAAGTTTACCAACATTCGTGGCGGAATTTCATAACTGTAAAGTACATACTTGCCCGTTGTTGTTAACCAGAGAAAATAAATTGATAACGGATCATGTTTGGAAACTGACGCACAAGAACAGGCACAAGCCACACAAAAGCCACAAGCTCTGGACCGAGTGGGATGACCACGTGGATCTGGATCTACCACCAGTTACTGAATTTTTTCACGAAACTGACACATATGTTTGGTTACCTGTAGACGACGAAAGCAAGGGAAACCCCTGGCACATCTGGATTGACGTCATATCTAAATTCAGGTTACTAGAGAAAAGATGGTCAACAAACTTTAGTAGATACTGTTTTGTGTTGGCCAATCATAGTCCATATTTTGAAAAAGTATGCAAAGAACTTTTCCCAAATGTTAAAATAGTCGTAATGAAAAAAGGTGAGACCTGGCAATTCAAACATCTCATAGTGCCTAGCATGAGTAATGTCAGAGATGGTATAACAACTCCGGCTCTTGCACCATGGTTGCGACATTTCAAAGGGCTAACCAACATTAAAGGAGTAGACCCTCACAGGAAGATTGTTGTGCTGAGGCCTGGTGCCAAAACCAGAAGGATGCTAAACTCAGACGAGTTGTTACTGAAACTAAAAGGATGGGAGACTGTTACACTCGAGAACCTGAGTATAAAGGATCAAATAAAGACATTCGCGGAAGCATCACACGTGTTGGCGGCCCATGGTGCAGGCATGGTCAATCTGTTATGGTGCCAGCCTGGAACTAAAGTCATAGAGATCCAAGATAAGAACATGTTACACAAGAAGGTTTATCCATTGCTGTCGCACAATTTAAACCTGGAACACAAACTTTACCTGGCAGATGTTGTAGAGATACCACGTGACAAAGGAAACAAACTACAGGGTGTGAAAAGGTTTAGTGACATGATCAATTTTAAAATAAACATTCCCGAAATAATGGAGCACCTAGAATGAGCCTTTCAGTACTGCAGAAAAAACCTAAATTAATACTAGAGCCTTATCCACATTTTGTGATCGAGGATGCACTGCCACAAGACGTGTACGAACAACTTGAGAAGGAATGGCCAGAAGAACAACTGCTGTCCACAGAACCGTTTGATCAAGGCATATGCTATAGATTGAAAGCAGACGAGATGTTGAAACCGGGAAAAGTTTCCAATGCATGGAGGGAATTCACCGAGTATCACACTTCAATGGAGTTTTACAAGGAAATGATAGAAGTGCTTGGCGAGTTAGTCCCCCATGTCGAGGACCTCACGTTGAGTCCGAGAGGATGGGATAATGGCAATGACAAAATAGGAACTGATTGTCAGACCGTTATGCATAAACCAATCGACTTCAGTTCGAGGACTGCACACATAGACAACCCCAGAGAGATATATGCGGCCCTACTTTACATGCCCTGCAAGGATGATAAAAGCACAGGTGGTGAATTCCAAATACACGAAACACATGATAACATTTTAGAAGTCAATAAAAACGGCGGCAGAGAAGTAAATGAAAAAGCAGGAAAAGTTGTCAAGACAGTTCCTTACAAACCAAACACACTAGTTGTGTTTTGCAACAATTCAACAAGGTGTGTACACAGTGTATCCTCGAGAAAAGATGCCGTGCTACACAGGAGGAGTGTTAATATAATTGCAGAATTTAATAAAGTGGCCAAACGTAAAATGTTTGAAGTAAAGGAAAACAGAAGGTAATGCTGTCAGGTATACACACAACCAAACCACGTACACAACGTTATGTAGATGCCTTTGTTGATGGTTCGGGTAAGGGAAGGATTTATCAATTTCGTAATTTGAAAGAGTTGCCAAAAGAAAATCTGACCATGTACGGCATACTTGCGGGTTCTGGTGAGATATACAAATGGTGTGAGAAGGAACACAGAAATTTCTACTTCATGGATCATGGGTATTTCACAAATGCACATGACAGTCCTCACTGGTTACGTATTACAAAAAACAAACACTGTCAAAACATATTGCAAGACAGACCCACAGATAGATATGAGAAATATTTCAAACAAGATGTCAAACCATGGAACAAAGGTAAAAAAATTCTTGTCCTACCGCCAACCAATGCAATAGCGAACTTCTTTGATGCCACGGAGTGGTTGGACAACACAATCAAGACACTGAAACAAAACACAGAAAGAGAAATAGACGTGAGAGAAAAACCATACAATCCAACAATTGAAATTGATCACGTGGGTGCTACTGTAAAAGTGGATAGGCCAACTGTACACAAGGGCAATATCAATTGGCACGATTACCATGCAACAGTTACCTATAACTCCAACACCATGGTGGCCAGCCTGGCCAACGGTGTTCCTGTATTCTGTGATCCTAACAACAGTGCGGCCGCACCCATATCTGAAACGGATTTCAGCAAGATAGAAACACCTAAATACGGAGACAGGATTGCATTATTCTCAAGTCTAGCGTATAATAACTGGACACTACAAGAAATGGCCAACGGCACAGCATGGAGGATGTTGAATGAAAGTTGAAATATTCAGAAGGACAGTCAAGGATCGTAAACGCGGTAACAGTTACGAATTACTTTACCATTTAAAAGAAGGTATAGAAGCGGCCGGCGATGAGGCAATAATTGTACATGAGAATAGATCAGGCCCAACTGTAGAAGGCGAGATGAACCCAACAGCACCAATGGCGGCCATGTTTGGCTACGGTGGTGACAAACAGATGCACCACACTAAGGGCAGACGTAGGGAACTTGCAAACAACTGCAGAGCAAAAAATATCCCACTAATAACATTTGATGGAGGACTACTATCAAGTTTTGGAAACGTCTCCACATCACCTGATCATCATTTTCGTGTGTCACTGTACACGCCTATGAATGACGGAGACTTCTTGTCTGACAATAGTCCTAGCGATAGATGGGAGATAATGGTTAAGAAATTCAAAGTAAAGTACGAGCCATGGCGTAAGTCCAATCAAGATGATCCTATCATATTTGTACTACAGCCTAAAGACAACTGGAGCATGAACGAGTTGGATCCCATAGAATGGTTCAACGGCGTGTATGAAAAATTAAGGCCTGCAACAGACAGAAAGTTTATCGTGAGACCACATCCAAATCACGTGGCATCGATGGTGGCACGCAAAGGTGATTTCCCAGAAGATGTAGAACTACAGTACAAACAGGAACACTTTGCGGGTGATGAAAAGCAGTTTTATAGATTCCATTTCCAAGAAGCGATAGCAAACGCACACGCTGTTGTAACGCACAACTCCACAGCAAGTGTTGACAGTTGCATTAGGGGAATACCAACTTTTTGCACATCTGATCTAGCACTGTGTTGGGACGTTTGCAACAAGGACTTAAACGACATAGAAACACCAAAGACACCCGACAGGACTCAGTGGGTTAATGATCTTGGATACAAACTGTGGAGCATCAAAGAGATAAGAGACGGCACAGTATATAAAAGATTCAAATCAAAATTAGGTCTATAATGTGTGGCATATACGGCATCACCGACAATGATCCTACATTCATAAAAAAATACATCGAAATATGTAAACACAGAGGACCCGACGGATCAGATATATGGACATCCGATCATGTGACCCTAGGACATAATCTTCTAAGTATAATGGCCGAACCAAACCAATCGCGACAGCCATGGACGACTCCTAAAGGTAACATCCTTGTGTACAATGGAGAAATCTTTAACTACAATGAACTTGTAGAAAAATATAAAAATTTCAAAAACTTGACTGGTTGTGATACTGAACTATTAGCATGGGGGTTAGACGAATACGGAATTGAATTCATTGATGAGCTTGATTCAATGCATGGTTTTGCTTATTACGACATATCAAATAAAACTATCACTCTGAGTAGAGATCATGCAGGTATCAAGCCATTGTTTTATGCACAAATAGATAGAGGAATTGTTTTTGCTTCAGAAATAAAAGGTATGCTTGACATTGTACCTAACGCTAGAACATTAGACAACATAGCCTGTAGTATGTTGAGTAGAGTTGGAACTAATCCTCTGAGGAACACGCTGTTCAGTAATATTAAAAAAGTTTTGCCGGGTGAAACTTTAGTTTACACCATTGATAATAAGACTTTGGAATCTGTAAAAAGAATTTATATCAGGCCAACCGCCAACAAAGATTATTTAAAAAACGAATTGAAAGAAATGTTTGCCCACACTGTGAAACAGTGTGCAATAGGTAAAAGAAAGATCGGGGTTTTTTTAAGTGGCGGACTAGACTCTTCTGTTATAGCATATGAACTACAACAATATACAAACAGTGTAAATTCTTTTACAAATAGGATTTCACCAGAAATACGAGCAGATGAGGATTATAACAGTGACTCAAAAGCGGCAAAAAAATTTGCATCTGATCTTAAATTTAATCATCATGACGTTGTTGTTTCTCCAACAGAATATCTATCAGCATGGGAAGACAGCATATGGTACATGGAGCAACCAAATTATAATCCAAGCAATCCAATGTATTGTTATACAAACAAATATCTTTCGGACAACGATATAGTGATTACGATGGCCGGTGATATGGGTGATGAATTGTTGGGAGGTTACGCAAAATATAACAAATTATATGCCAGCAAAGAGAAGCCAACTAGTTGGAAAGAACTTTTACAATTATGGCTAGAAAGAATAAAGAAAGGCAGTTTTAGGCTAGTGGAAGATTGCGTGGACGATGAGACACTACTTGCAGAACTTGAAAATTGTTACAGTGATGAACTATGGAATCCAGAAGATCCAACAGCGTCATACATGGCTTTGGATTGTGTTACCCAGGTTCCGGAAGCATTCTTCACACGTAATGACTCCTACGGAATGGCTTATGGCATGGAGGGAAGATTTCCTTTGGCCTCTAAGAAATTTATGCAGTACTGTCTCAGCATAAAATCCAAACACAAATTTGCTGGAAGTAGTGCTAAATGTTTGGTAAAGGAAGCATATCAAAAGTTCTTACCACAATACATCATTAACAAAGAAAAAACAGGTTGGACAGTGCCGATCGGCTATTGGTTGATGGACAATGTCGACAGTGACTTGACAAAAAAATATGATCAGGCCATAGGCATTGAAAGAATGAATACGCAAGGCAGATCACAAAAAGCCGGCAAACGCTTGATGCCGGAATGGCAAGTAAAAAACTGGAAGGAAAAATATCAAATTAAATAAAGTCATGCCCACACTTGCAGTAGTAACAACTTTTCCGCCAAACAGATGGACAGCATATGCTAAAAGGATGTTGGAGAGCCATATCCAATTCTGGCCCGATGATGTTACCCTGTACGCATATCATGAAGGTGAGAAACCAAAACTCGAACATCCAAAGATTAAATTTGTGAATATCGAAGATGCCAATCCTGAATTAGTAAATTTCAAACAAAAACACAAGGACGATCCTGTAGCAAACGGGGAAGTAGATGAAATACCAAGTGGTGTGCGAAGAGATCCCAAAGCAGGTAAAAATGACAGAGGTAAAGGATCTTATCTATGGGACGCTGTGAGATTTGCACACAAGACTTTTGCAGTAGATCATGCAATCAAAACAATCAACACAGATTATATTCTATGGTTAGACGCTGACACATATACATTTAGGCCGATCACAAGAGACTTTGTTACTGGGTTGCTACCTGAAGACAAGCTCGTTAACTTCTTGGGCAGAGGTGAAAAATATCCAGAATGTGGATGGGTGTGTTACAACAAAAAACATCCAAAATTAAAAGAATTCATGCAATACTGGACAGGCCTTTACATAAAAGACACTATATTCAAAGAGTTAGAATGGCACGACAGTTACCTTTTCTGGCAGTGTGTCAAACGTATAGCACCCAACGACGGAGTAGACATAGGCAAAGGTGCAGGTGCCAAAGGACATCACGTGTTCATTAACAGTGTGTTAGGAGCATATGTTGACCACATGAAAGGCAAAAGGAAAGTGCTAGGCAAAAGTAGCAAGAGCGACCTACGTGGAGACAGGAACGAAGACTACTGGAAGAACGTTGAGAACTATGACCCATTTGGTGGTGTGAAGTTTGATCCCAAACAAGCAGACGATATTGTAAGCAAAGTGGCCAAGGGGAAGCAAGGTAACTGATGAGAATAGAAGCATGGCCCAAGCATGGTCCACTAAACAGCAAAACGATCTTTAAAAAATTTATTAAGTCTATGCAGGACTCAGGAGACGAAGTATATGTTGACAAGGAGACCAACGGAGACGTAGCAGTGATATGGAGTGTACTCTGGATGGGACGTATGCAGAGTTACAAGAGCATATGGGAGAGATACAGGAAACAAGGTAAACCTGTAATAGTGATAGAAGTGGGTGGACTACGTAGGAATCTCAGTTTCAAAATAGGAATAAATGGCATCAACAGAGATGCGGACTTTGCCAATCAAACATTTGACGACAAGCGTTGGCCTTTGTTCAAGCACGAACTACGTCCATGGAATCCCACTGGTGATCTTGTGGTGATATGCGGACAACACGATGCATCAGAACAGTGGAAGGGACTGCCAAAGATGTCACAATGGATAGAACAACAGATAATAGAAATTAGAAAATACACTACAAGACCCATACTGGTAAGGCCGCATCCAAGAAATCAAATTCAGTTCAATGAATCAAAATTTGTTAATGTAAAAGTAAGATTGCCTAAGAGAGATTACAGGACATATGACGACACAGACTTCAAAGCAACTTTAGAAAGAACATGGGCTGTGGTCAATCATTCTAGTAATCCAGCCATGGAAGCAGTGATGAAGGGCATACCAGTGTTCGTGTCAGAATCCAGCCTATGTCATGACGTGGGGAACATCAAACTCACAGACATAAACACACCAGCCATGCCCAACAGATTGACATGGGCCAACAAACTTGCATATACCGAATGGTTTGAAGACGAGATAGAACAAGGGTTGCCTTGGAATAGAATAAAAGCAAGACTAAAGGAAAGATATTTGAAATGAAAACTATAAACATAGGACATAAAAACGAAACACCTCCAATCAAATGGGAGCCATATGCTGGTGAAAATGTCTGTGTTGCAACTACTATAAGACAAGGCAAACGTATACAAGACATAAGATTTTTTGAGGACAAGGTCAAGGCAGTCCCGCGAGGCAACGCTTACTGCATAGGTAACGGTCCTTCACGTAAAGGATTTGATCTCAACAAACTTAAAGCAACAGGACAGACATATGGTTGTAATGCACTGTACAGGGATTTCATGCCAGATTTTATATTCTCTGTTGACACAAAAATGAGCATGAAAATGGTTGAGGACGAAGTTGGATTGAAGACTGTACACTACGGACCTGCCTTGGAAGTGAATAGGAAACAGAGCAAGGGCATGATTAACCTCATACCTAACAACCCGCACTGGATATCTGGCAATGCCGCATTCTGGACAGCAGGAGTACACGGACACAAGAACATTTACCTACTGGGGTTTGACTTTAGAGAGTATGGCAAGGGAGAACTAAACAACATATACCAAGACACAGAAAATTACGGAGAACGTAATGACGACAAGATATTCGAGGGATGGTTAAAGCATTTTAGAGACATGTTGAAGATGAGACCATATGCAAAGTACACAGTGGTGCATGACAATCCACCCGAGTATCTTAACCATCTACAGACAGGTACCGACCTAGGCAATAGTAAAGTTATAAGTTATGCTGAATTCGAAAAGATACTAGCACCTAGTAAGGCCTAGGCCTGCAAGTTTAAACTTGTTCCTCCACGCAAAGAAATTCTTATTGTGATTGGCATAAGGATCTTTGACCCAAGTCATTTGGTAAAGGTGTACCATTTCGTGTGCCAAGGTCTCTATGAAGTCTTTCCATTTTGGAAACTTACAGTGCATCTCAATATAGAATTCAACTTCTATATGGTAAGGTATCCTACGCTGATCAAATTTGCCTTTTGGTGTTTTCCTGTTGTCCCAGTTAGCAACACATCTACCCCAATCCTTGTGTAGTTTCTTAATTTGTATCTCAACCATTGGTAATCTGCTATTGAACAATGCTCTGTTGATGTATCTAAACCATTGATACACTTGTTGCTGAGTTGGTCTAAATCCCTTGGCGTTCTTGTATCTAGTCGCGGTGTTTTCCAACTTTACCTTAAGTTGTTTTTTGACATTTACCGTTTTGTTCTTTGCTTTTTTCATGGTTGACTATATTACCAAATATGTTATAATATACTAATAATTACCTAAAATATCATGACTAATATGCACACAGATTTGCCAAAAACAATTAACGAAGCACTTAAAATACTAGCATATAATGATTATTTTTGGGCAAATCCATCAATGATAGGAAATACAGCCGTAATAAAGCCACACCCTAAAGACCACGAAACCGTCAAATCGCTGGCAGAGTCACAATACCCATGGACCGAAAAGCAGGCCAGACTAGCACTGGTGATACTGAAAAGATATTTGACCAAGTTCCAAGCACATGGCATGGACATAAAGAAACTGCTAGACAATCCACAATACGAGGATGAATTTAGAGTTATCAGTTTTGACAAGGTGATAGAGAAGTACACAGATGAGGACGGCATTGACAAGATTGAATTGAAATTCCCTTATAACAAAAAAATAATACAACTGATACGTTGTCTCAAAGACAAACGTAACCTGCCTGGCATGTATGCCTTGTATGCAGGCGAAGACAAGAAATGGACCTTTTTACATACTGACATTACGGCGTATTATCTTACCTTGATAGCAGTTCGCTATGATTTTAAGTTTTTATCTCCAGAACTGTTAGATGATTTTGACGCTGTGAGAAAAGAAGTATTAGGATATCGACAACCGAGTGCCAGACTCAGCGGAGACAAAATAGTTATTGAACACGCTTCAGAATCACTGTCTGAGTATTGGGCTGAAAACATTTCTACTCGTCCTTTAATCCAACAAGTGGATGCCTTGAAAAATTTTGGTATTTCAACAAAAGGAATAGCAATCAATACAGATTCAAAACTTGCTGGACGCATAGCAAACCATTCATACCATAAACTGTGGGTGAACTCTAATCTATACACAAAAAAAGAAGTGGTTGGAGCATTGATGGAGTTGGACGCATTTCCGTTGATAATGCCATGCCCCAGTGATGTTCACGAAGAAAAAGAAATAAAGGAATTCTGGGCGTGGTTAAAGATTTTCGAGTCAAATGGTATTGACATATTGAACCAATGCTCTTGGGGATTTGATGTGAAAGAACCAATATACAGAAAAGATATTGATGAATTTAACGAACGCAAGATGTTAATCCACAGTCATAGTTCTCAGGAGTTCTTTGAAAATCTATATGAATTACACCAAATGAGTAAGCAGTTTAAATTCATAGACGATAACACAAAAATTATATTCGTACGTAACAGAATACCACGTGCCTTAATCAAGAGCAAGGTAAAACCAAAAGCATCTTTGATAGCACTGGGAGGAGGATACTATGCCACTGGCACAGACAATCTTAAAAGACTACTTGAAAATCTTCCAAAAAAGTTGTATTATAGTGATCATCAACCCAGTAGTTGGGATTGGCATGATAATATAGTACAAAAATTATAATGAGCAGTTGTAAACTAATAATAAAAGACGAAGTAAATGTGAAGTTTGAAAACCTCAGCCTCGAATGGCGTAAGAGACTGTCAAACAAGTTCAAATACGAAATACCTTATGCAAGACATCTACCAGCAGTGAAACTAGGCAGGTGGGATGGCAAAGTATCATTTTTTGGCTTAGGTGGTACCACATATCTGAATCTAGTTGACCAAATAATTCCTATCCTAGACGAGGGCGGAGTTTACATAGATGTCGAAGATAAAAGACTACAACACAATTTTGAATTCAAGACTGTGGACAAAAATTATCTATCACACATAACTTGGCCGGAGAATCATCCAGCGGCAGGACAGCCAATAGTGTTGAGAGACTATCAAGTAGAAACAATCAACAAGTTCATAGAACATCCACAGAGCATACAAGAGATAGCCACCGGTGCAGGTAAGACCATAATCACAGCGGCCTTGTGCCAGTTGGTCGAGCCATATGGCAGGACTCTGACCATCGTTCCCAACAAGAGCCTTGTCACACAGACTGAAGAGGACTTCCTTGCCTGTAACTTAGATGTAGGCGTGTACTATGGTGATAGGAAAGAACTGGGCAGGTTCAACACGATAGCAACATGGCAATCACTAAATGTGTTAGAAAAGAAAAGCAAGGACGAACACACAACAGATTTCTTGGAAGCAATACAAGGCATTAACACTGTGATAATTGATGAGGTGCACATGGCCAAGGCCGATGTGTTGAAAAGATTACTTACAGGACCATTTGCACACTGTGGCATACGTTGGGGACTAACCGGTACTGTGCCAAAAGCGGATTATGAGTTCATGGGATTGAAATGTAGCATAGGTGACGTATCAAATAGAATACAGGCAAGCGAATTGCAAGACAAGGGCGTGTTAGCGAACTGTCATGTGAATGTTTTACAGACACAAGATCATCCACAGTTCAAAACATACGCAGAAGAATTAAAATGGTTAACCACAGACAAGACAAGGATGAAATGGGTGGCCAACACAATCAAAGACATATCAAGTTCGGGCAACACACTGATACTTGTGGATAGGATTTCCGCAGGAGAGATATTAGAAGAGCAAATTGAAGACGCGGTGTTCGTGTCCGGATCAACTAAAAACACAGATAGGAAGGAACAATATGATGAAATATCTACTGCAACAAATAAAGTTATTATCGCCACATATGGAGTTGCCGCTGTTGGTATTAATATTCCTAGGATTTTTAATCTTGTTCTCA